>JAESGU010000122.1_pt1 | contig 40636 bp, 38 predicted proteins | sample 9266271 | NCBI WGS metagenome assembly JAESGU01 (sample SAMN15740544, study PRJNA653495) | algae metagenome | isolation source: Scytonematopsis contorta HA4267-MV1 and co-occurring heterotrophs from mud... | place: USA: Palolo Valley Trail, Honolulu, Hawaii | collected 2009-07-25
AACCACCGTACTCATGGGCATATGCTAAAAATTGCTCCCATGAAATATAAGATAATTTTGTTTCTGGTGGTAATTCGTCAATATCATTGTGTGATTGTTTATCAATTTGACCCCACCAAACTACACGCACAAATAAATTCAAAGATTTAAAATACTCGTATTGACGTAACCAGCGACGCATTACTTGCGGATTTTTTACATCCCCCGCATCTGGACATATGTTGATAGTTTTAATGTTTTTGGTGACAACAAAATTGGTAAATTGTTCTATTGAACTAGAAAAATTACCACCTGCTGCACCAACAAATAATTTATTAAAAGCTAGTGCTGCTATGGTCGCTTTCGGGAAACCTTCACATATAAACGCTTCGTTATCAAAATTATCACCAATCCAATCACCAGGATTTTCTGATAATATTTTATCTCCAGGTACAAACGTAATTGGCAGTTCACCGTTTTTAAGGTGACTGGATTTATAGCCTAAAGGCCAGCGGTATTTTCCACCTTCTGCAATATCTAACCTATATTGTCCACCATGAATTAAACCCGATAAGTTGTAAGCGGGCATAAATATAGCGCTTCCGGCTACTAGTAAACTTCCACTCTTCACACCTGGATAGTTTGCAGGGAATAAAGCTGGAAGTCTTTCACCTGGTGTGACACTAAAAAATCCTAATTTATTGATTTGCTCTTGAGTAAAACCCCTAGAAGTTAAGTTCTCCCGGTGGTGACTAGATAACCCATAATATTTAGCTAGTTTGTGAGTATACTTATCAATTTCTTCTGGTTCAAGCTTACCTTTGGCAGAAGCTCTAGCCGCTTCTCGCCTTTCTTGTTCTCGCTCTACACGTAGCTGTGACCAGCGTTCTGATTGCTCTGAATTAGCATCTTCGACAACCAGCATACCCCAACATGCACCACCTTTTGTATCACCTAAATACCGGAAACCACGAATACCTCGGTGAGTGTTAAGACATAATACAAAATCACCATCTATACTGACTGCACAATCTGGCTTTTCATTTCCACATGCAGGACATTTAAAAGTGCGAGAAGTGCGAATAAAATTCTTCGTACCATGTTTTGATGTATTTGATGAGGGGGACATATTCTTTTATCTCCAGGTAGGTTGACTCAAACAAAAAAAAATCCAATTTACACGAGCTTTAGCTATCAAATCCTCTCTATGACGGGGGGTTTGATGAGCTAAAAACTAAATCTTATGTTCTCCGACAGAAAACATATGAATGCGGTGCATTGTAAGGATGTCGCGAGTAAGCTCGAATTTAAAATCCTTTGTATATAAGGATTTATTCTTTTAATTTTGGAATTTTGATATGTTGCTCGCGTGCTGTAAACACAGTCGGCACAAGGGATTGATAAATTATTCACGAGTTTGTCCTTAAAAAAGTAAGTAAAACTCGTGCTACTTGAGGTTAAATTTGTGTTAGCTTTGACGTAAGTATTTTGTCTTTGTGGGGTTTTCGGTGGTCTTGGTTGAAAAGTAACCCACTACTTATGTAGAATGGTTTGCTATCTGTCTGGCTAAGCTAACGCAAAATTAGTTTCAAGCGGCACGGTCTGGCCTCGAAAATCCACACAATTTTCATGTGAATCAAAAAATGAGGATTCACGCTCGCAAACTATGCGTTCGTAGCCCCCAGCTTCTAAATCAGCTAAATATCTCTCAATAACCAAAGTAAAATTTACAACATTGAGTAGGCCAAGTAACCCCAGCCGAATTGGATAAATTCCTCCAAATTTACTCAGCAATCGATTAATTCGCTCGAAATCCAAGCCTGACGGTTCTTCACACACGAGCGCATTTATTTTGTTGGGACGTAAGGAAATCGTTTCTATCAAATGAGTTTTCGTGTTACGGAAACTAAAATATACGAATTCATCCGTAATCTTTGTTATGCGAGCTTGGTGATAGACATCCGAACGCGGTGTGCGATTGAAAAAATATACCTGACCAACATCGTATTTACGCCAAGGATTCCGAAACCCAGAAATGATAGCAGCCAATGCTTCAGGGATAGTTTTAAATTCTTCATTCTCAATTAATTGAAGAGCCTTAAACCTACGGTCATCATGCAACAACTTGTAAGCTGCATCAATACTACGATTAAATTCATCCTTCAAAGCCGCAGCAATTATTAAACTACCTTCCAGCTCATATTGGGTAATTACCTGGAATATCTTTTTCGCTTTGAAGTAGCTACCAGTGCTTAAGTCAATACTTTTGCAAACTATATCCCGCACATTAATATGTTCAGAGTCCTTATGAGCAAAACTCTCTGCTTCTGTCAAATTTGACAGAAGGTCTCTGCGACGTGCTATATAAGCACCTTGCTGCTGACGTTCTTTTGCTAAAGGCCGTAGCTTTGCTTCAAGATAATCTGCATCTATAAGCTTTTGATAGTGTGTCTTCCCCTCACGATGCAAATTGTAAATAAAAATTGCATCCATCTCGTCCTCAGGATTGGCATAAGTACCAATTACAGCAGGTAGAGATTCCAATTTCATGCTTAAAGCTATTTGTAATCGACACTTACCAGAAATAACTACGTATTCGCCAGTGCGGGAACTCACCTGCAAAGGAGTCAGAATTCCATGCTTGTGAATACTTTCTTGTAGCTGAAAACGGGTTTCATTATCCCCATATATTTCTATTAATTTTGGATGCACTTTCAAACCTTGCGGTACTAGTTCAATAACCTGATGATTGCTTGATGATTGCATAATTTATTACCCAATCAATTCTATGTAAAGTATAAGTTAAATAAAATTCAAACCATTTAAAGCCTTATTAGGATTGAATTTGAGAGAATATTGGCAGGATTAAAAATATTAATCTTGCTCAAAAATTACACAATATACAGATATAAAAGACATAACTTACGAATATGCTTGGTAGCACCCAGCAGTTACGTCAAAATATTTCTGGTGTCAGAGAAAAAAACAAAAAATTAATCAAAAGACATCTACCAAAAGAAAGATGTACAAAAATCGTTAACATCATGATATAATCTACCTAAGTTGAGCGTTTGACAGAAAAAAGCTGTTCTGCTGGTTAAATTAATAACCTAAGCAAAACGGATTTGAGTTGAGCGCACAAATTAAAAAGTTATCATGACACCTATTGTTTTCAATTGGTGAAGACCAATTTAAGCCATATTTGCCGTATGGCTTAAAGATTACTTCCTAATCATTTTTTTTCGCTTGGAAGAAGTTTATCACACTTCTATTTATTAGGCAAATCTTTATTAAAAAGGTTAGGGGAAACCATGCCAAAGGTTTTTAAGCAAGCTCATAGATATAAAGAAGATAACCTTTCGTACAAGCTAGAGCAAAAAGAGTTTGAAAAAAAAATACTACAGCATGTAGCCAATAGTAAAAGCGACAAAGCTTCCAAAAAAGCGAAGATACTATTAGAACTGTTTGTGGGAGAAACCCGAGAAAACATAAGCAAGCGGTATGGTGTTAGTAAAGGTACTATAAGCCATACTATAAGACAATGGCTATCAATTGATTTTGACTCGGTGGATAGCTGGGAAGAAAAAGTAGATTTAACTGTAAGTGCGCTCCAGAAGCTAACCAAACCTAAAACTTTAAATGAAAAAGAAGTGCGAGTCATAGCAGAAATAGGCAGAGAAATGGAAGATAGTGGGTATAAAAGTAGACTTTCCTTAAATAAAGAAATAGCTAAAGAAGCTAAACTTAAAGGCTTACCGGATGTATCACCACGTACTATAGGTCGTATCCTCCAAAAAACCTATTAATTTATTCTAAATCTCAAAAATTGCCAGGGCTTTGTAATTAAGCTCTGTCTTTTTAGTGTTCGATTTATTGCTTAACTAACTGAATACATATATTGCTACCTCACTAAAATTTTGCCCAACTTTATATTTTCTTAGCTTTCAAGAAAATAAGAGCTTAGAAAATTTTTAATTTGTTAATTTTTGTATCAACGTCGTATTATAAAGTTCAGCTTGCTTATTTTGTTTTGGTAAGGTTTTTTGACTAACCAAATCTTTTGGTTTTAATGAAGCAAGCTCAACAAAATCACAAATACTAGAAGTATTGGGAAATTTTGCTTCGGCTTGAAAAAATTGGTAAAACATCCAAAAGATAGAAAAAAATAAGAAAACGGGGAACAGTACACTGTTGATAGCCTGAGTGGTGGCAGGAATATCGAAAGCAGAGCAGTCAAACAACAAATCAAACATTTTAGTTAGCTCCTAATTATTGATTGAGTGATTCTGACATCACCCAGTAGTGGGGGGGATTCCCCCGTACTGAGCGCGTCACATCACAAACAACCAAATTAGAAGAAAAAGTTGAAAATCAAGTAAGAAACTTGGTTATTAAACGCGCTCTCAAGTTGAAGTTATAAGTTTGATAGCTATATTTGGTTGTTAGATTGATTTCAGGAACTCGACAAAATTTAAGAGGTTATAATCATTCCTAATTTTTTTTGGAACAATTGACTCGTAAGGGTAGAGAGGAACACCGTCAAATCGAAAACGATAAACACGAGTATAACCAGAGTTTAGTGAGGGAGATTTGACGAATAAATTTATTCCTTTGTCGCTTATTTGAGCGATAGCAATACCTTTTAACTCTTCATTAATTTTGTCTAAGTCTCCAGAAAAATCTTGCTCAATTATTTCTCTGGACGAGAAAAACTGGACATAATCTACCAAATTAGTACTACCTAATTGGTTAAGTTGGTCGGAATCTTGCATTAGATTTCCTGACCATTCAAAATAGAATTTACGATTGAAGTGTTCGTCCCAAAGAATATGATACCCTTCATCTGTTTTTTGGATATAAGCCTTACTCAGCTTTATTTGTTGATTGAAGTTATCAATGATTTCTTCGCGCTCATAGCAATGATAAACTAGCCGCGAATCAAGCTTTTTATCAGGGCAAAACTGAAAATCATCCAAACCGTAAGGGTGGATACCACATACGATATCATTATCGCCATATAAATTGGTACAACCTTTACAAACGCTACAATTATAAAAGCTATTTTCCACAGCATAAATGTAGGTCTTATGAGCACTTATGTACTCAACTATTGCACTATCTGGTATTGGCTTTAAGGATGAAAATCCTTTTCCTACAAGCTTGTCTTGGTCATAATCTACATCAAATATTTTGCACAAAGAGTCAATTTGGTAATCTTGCAACTCATTGTAAATTACTATTTTGTGGCTAGATTTATCCTCAACTCTACCAACGACTAATTTATCTTCTAACCCTTTAATAGTCATTACCTTATACAGGTAAATGTCAATTTTATCAGATTGAAATTGATAAGTATATTTTATTCTAGACTTATCATCTTGTACTTGAGATTTTTTGCGCTTTAAAGTTTGAGAAACAGCAGTAATACTAGCAGAAACTTCTTGTGGAAGCATAGCAGCACCATATGCTAAAGCCACACCGGAAGAATAGCCAAGTAATCCAAAAGTAATAGCAGAAATTCCTAAGTTAGCTATTTGCTCAGCACGTTTTTCTGGTATTATTTCTACTCCACCTTTTGTAAGATGACGTAAACCTAATCCACCAAAAGTTGTTAACGCACCAATACCAATTGCTGCTAAAGAAACTGCTCCTAATGCTACATTTAATTTCTCAAACAATTCACCAAATCTCTTAAACATAATTTTCCCCTTTCTAGATGCACAGTTCAAAAAGTCTTGCCCCGGCATAAATTTGGGATTTTGAGAATAAACTATAAGCCTACACCTTACTATTTCAACAAACTATTAGTTAATTGCTTAAATTTCAGTATCGGGTTAGTTTTTGGACTTTGGACAAAAAGAGCTTGTTCGCAAATGATTTACGCGAACTGTTAAAATATGTAACTTTTCTATCTCAGTCTTGAATTCTACTGAGTAAAACAACCGTATTTCAAGCAAAACTACGCAACTTGCTGTTGTGGCTTGTTTGATTTTTGTCCCTTCTTAATGACAGGACACTTAACTCGTCTGGTTTGAGTTTGGCCTGCTGCTCGACCGGTCGAATTTCCCCGGGTTTTGGGAGAATGCCCTGGTTTGCCAATCTCCGAAATAATTCTTTGGAAATTACGTTGAACTGTACTAGGAGTGGGAGTAGAGTCACTACTTTGTTTTAAATAACGCTAAAGCGGCTTCGGTAATTGTGTAGCTAACTCTCTTGCAGCCCATAACTGTACGTAAGCTAATAATACTAATCGTATCCAATTTTCTTCGTGTTCTAGCTCTGGAGTCTGAAACTGTGTCATTAACAAACGTTGTTTACCAAAACGGAAAAAATGTTCTATACCAAACCTCTCTCTATAGCTTTGGTATGCTACAAGGGGTGAAATTTCAGATAATCGCTCACCCATCATAATTAACCACATTGGTTTCCAAACGAGTTTGTCAGTGTCATCCGCAACACTAACTCTCATAAGGGTAAAGGGGTGACGATACATTAGTTCTGTTTTAGTTCCTCTCATTAACATTTGATGCCAAGCTTGTATTGTTACCGTCAATTGGCGACCGCTACGGGTAGTATGTTTCGTTTCTACAGTCTCATTACTTGGGTGCCAAGTGCTTTCATCAGCAAGATTAAAGCGTTCACCAAATTTTTTTGGACAACCGCGTTTACTTGCTTCTTGCTGTATGGGAGGAGATTGGTAGAAGATTCGATTACTACGTACCCTGGCTACCACAACTAAATTTTTGTGTTTACACTGTTCAAATAAAAACGAACGCTGACTATAAGTGCTATCTGCTACTACTACAGTTAATTCACCGTACCAAGGAAGTGATTCATCAGACATTAAAGTCTTGATTTGTTTGCTAGCGACTCGGACACCACTTGACTCAATTGGTACTCTTTCTCCTGATAAGGGAATCGACCAAGATGAACTATCAGAACCATTTTTTTCTGGCAAGGCACAGACTATAGAGTAATTATGTCCAATATTGATGGGTTTATTTCCTGCTACCGTATTGGGTTGATAAATATACCCTACTTCTGGCATAGTTCTTGAGTATGGACGCGGATGGGGAGTTGTATCCGGCGCTATTAAGTAAAAAGGGCGTTTGTTGGGTTTGGGAACAACAGAAGCAACCGTCCGAGTTAGATTTTTGAGTAATTTTCTTCTCTTCTTTCTATCTGTATTTGATGTATCAAATGACTCTTTTATCGCTTTATAAACAGAGTTATAAGTTCTTGAAAACAAAGGGCTTAAAGATAACTCCGCTACTGAACTTACCCCAGTATTAGCAGCAAGTGCATCAAGCAAATCTATGATACTGTCGGAGTTTTTAGGAAAACAAATATTAATTGTTGTCTAAACGACCGAAATTGCGCTATTAATTGATTGTTATTATGTTTTGACATGGCTATCAGCACCCTCAATATATATATAGGAATTTAGATTTTACTATGTATTTAGAGACTGATGGCTATTTTTGTGACATTAATTGACGCCCGTCATAGTGTAAATTCAAGTTAAAAAACTATTTTTAGCATTTATAATCAGATTTAATGATATATCTAGAAGTAGCAGTTATGAATCGCGTAAATCATTCGCGAACAACTTTACTTTTTGCTTATGCCAGAACATGTTAAGCCACCTGGAATTCGGGATTTAGCTATACCTTATATCTTGCACCTGAAAATTTGAATGTCAATTCCCTGACTAAGTGCCAGTTCTTTCAGGCGTTCAATATCTTGTAAAAGAAGTAACACAGCCTGCAGGAGGGAAGATAGTTTGGAATGCGGTTTCTGCGGCTTGCCCCCAATCAGGTAAATTTGTAGATGCGATAGCAACAAGGGTATCTTCCGTGAAGCTCATTGATAAATAAGCCCAATGCGCTAAAATATAAGAAATAAAAGACAGTACCAACCAACGATAAACGCCTAAAAGTGTCCCCTGTCCAAAACGGTGCAATACAAAACGGTGCTTCGCAGTTTTAAACCAGCCCTCAATCTGCCATCGTCGTTTACCCCACCAAGAAATGGTGCTAGCTTTAAGAGCTTTGGTAGAAACGACAAATCGTTTTTCGTACCTGCCGTCATGACGTTTAAAGTAATACCAAGATACATAGACAGGAAACTTCAAGCCTCTCAGTCGAAGTTGTTGTCCCCGCTTGTGCAGTTGAGCAACACTACGACCGTCGATTAGCTTTCGGGTACAAGCGATACCAGCAATGATGTGCTGTCTTTTTCTTCGGACACTCTCTAGAAATTGCACAGTGCCAAAAGCTGTATCTACGAGAACCATTACCTGGAAATGCTTGGTTAATTTTTTAGGTAAAGATTTGACCATTTTTAATGCCAGTTGTGCTGGAGAACAGGTTCCTTTTCCCCTCCAGACACGGAAACTCCAAGGAATTCGCCACCTACCGACAACTAAATAAGCCACAACCAGGTGCAAACCTCGTTTTCCATTGTAAACTGCGATTAAATTGTTAAATTCTTTGAATTTTCCGAATTTCTCCAAAGTTGTGAGGTCAATAATCACTTGTAGGAAAGGTTTACGTCCCTTTGGACATTCAGATAAAATCTCCTTAATTATGCGATTACGAGTAGTGCGAATTACATTACGTGTTGACCAATTATAAATATTAAGAAATCTGCTCAGTGCGCTAGCAGATTTGCTTTTACTATGTTCAGGTAACGGATATCCATGTGCTTCTAAGAACAAGCCCAACATAGATTCCAGATTTTCTTGTTGGTATGTAGAAGGCATCAAAGATAGTAAGGTGTACACTAAGTTCTGGGCGTGGGCAAGAATAGATTCCATTTTTTTCTTGCTTTATTCAAAATACATTTCAACGCCCTTTTTCTCATGTTTTGAGTCTATAAAGCAAATCGAAAAGTCTAAATACTTTATAGCCTGATATTCCTTTTTAGATAATGATAATCAAAATTAAGGAGTGAGTGGTCGCCAACGGCGACCACTCACTCCCTTACGGTCTCTTATATTAAGCACATATCAAATTGAAGTTAATATATAAACCCGTAAAAGCTTGGGTGAGAGCCGCCACCGACATCTATATGATTATCATTATTAAAAGTCTCATTGAGCCTGATGGTTAAATATACTGTAAATAAAGATTTTTATTTTACAAATAAAAATCTATTTACTACTTAAGGTTTTTATTTGCTTCTGTGTAATATTTATTAGCTCTAAGAAGCTGATTTGCGGTTTATCCAGAGAGGTGCAAGATATAAGATACGTACTGACAATTTGGTTAGTATGATAGAACGCTTGGAAAAAGAAATTAAAGAAATTAAGGCAAGTGGTATAATCGCTCCGGGTGGCTGTTGGATAGTACGCTACTTGGCAAAAGGAAGAAGAAGTGCATACTGGTACTACAAATTACAAGCATCTGAAGAGATTTTTCCCACAAAGACTGAAGGAAAGTATACTAAGTACAAACATCTTGGCAAATCTGGTAGTAAAGCTTACTTAAAAGCTGTGGAGCAAGTAGTAGCAAGGGCTAAAATAGAAGGGCTGCAACGAGCCATAGATATCTTAATACAAGGGTCAGCAGATTTAATGGAAGAGGCTAAAAAATACAAGTAATACAGAATGGCTAGTTCGCGGAAGATTTCCGCGAACCACTCTCATATTTTGTCCAAAGTCCAATAGTTTATTCTCAATGGCGATTGCAAGAATCGAACTTGCTTGCTCTACCAAGAATCGCCTATCAAACTAAACACCAAACTTCCAAGTATTTTGCTCAGTCACTTCCAAATCCTGAAACAATTCATGAAAATAAGAAAAATGGAAATGACGTAAATGCATTCTAGATAACAAAATCACAGACAATTTATCTGACTTTGCTAGACGATATAAAGAATATAAATCCTCATTAAAATTATCACTCACCTGCGATAGTCTATCAAAATTATCAATCACTAACACGCGATTTTTACTACTAATCTGCTCCACAATATTAACCCAATTTTGCTGATAATAAATACCAAAGCTCATTGGAATAACTTGAAACAACATATTTAAATTAAACGGGTATTCTAAATCTAAATAAACTGACTCTACACTTATCTCTTTCAGCAAATTTTTAATAGTGAAAGTCTTTCCAACACCTTGACCACCCCAAATACTAAAGTTTTTACCTTGTGAAGAACCTTCGATTATATTCCAACACTCATTAAAAGATAACATAAATTCTCCTAATTTAAACCTAATTGTTGTAGTTTTACCATCTTGCAAAATACATCTAAATACCGAACAGTCTCGACATACTCCGGGGAATTAATCGGAAACAAAACAAATAATTCATCCTTAATAGCTAAAACTATATCATTACTCAAAGCAATAGTTTTATCACTCAATATACTCCTAAAACAACTGCGGGCATCAAATTTTCTAAACATTAGACAACCCATACTAGATTGTAGCCAACTACAAATATTCCAAACATTTAAACGTATCAAATCTGTATCCCCTTTTCCTTCTTTATTTAACTTAATGGAAACTTGACATACAAAATACCACATCAAGCTTTTATCGTCCATTCGATTAGCTGCGTTATAACAAGCGTCAATCCTTTTAGATAGCTGACTTGTAGTCAGTTCTATTTCAATTATTTGACTCATTTATAAAATCCTCCACTGCGTTTCTTATTTTTTTATAAATACGTCCATCATGACGCGACTTACCAAAAACACTTTTGATAATTTCGTCGAGCGCATATCCTCGTTTATGAAGGCTTAATATCGAATTCTTTTGCTGTTCGTCAATATCTATAACAGCTTTCTGAACTACTTTGCTAACCGCGTTAATATCAACCACATTCTGGTTTACATACAAAGTTTCAAGAAATTCAACAAAATCCAGCCCAGAATCCCACTCTTCATATGGGTCTTGCTGATTGATAGCTTCTGATATCAACTTTTGGAAGTATTCTGGCTTTTCGTCGTCAGCAACATACAATGCTTGAAGTCTCATTGTTTGCTCATCTGCGACTTTATATAAGAAATCCCCGTGACCTAGTAAATTAGCCGCTCTAGTATCTTTATCACCCAGGATGATGCAGGAATCCTCCGGTCGAGTAGTCGCAAAAGCTGTTTTAGCTGGGAAGTTCGACCTAATCAAGGGGTCGATGACGTTCTTATCCGGTCGCTGAGTGTAAAGAAACAAATGTATTCCTGCTCCACCAGCTTTAGCTAGCAATTTCATCAAAGCTTTTTTGATACGGTCAGCATAAGCTTCATCACTCAGAAGGTCGAAGCACTCGTCAATAATGCACACCACCCGCGACATTATTAGTCTTTCTGGGAGTGTCTTAAAATTGAACTCCCTAATTGTTTCACATTTGTAATCCTCAAACTCTTGATAGCGTAGTTCCATAAATGCTACCAAGTAATCAAGCAAGTCAGCTGTAGAGCGTGCATCTTTACAAACTGGACTTACTAGATGTGGTAATTGGTCAAACTTGCTGAATGTCACCCGCTTCACGTCACTTAAAGCCAAGCGCACAACTGATGGTGGATAGCGACGAGCTAAATACAAAATTACTGCTTTCTCAAATTGGGATTTTCCGGAGCGCGTACGACCACCACCCAAAATATGAGTCACGTTTTCACTGGTGAGTGCTATATCAAAGTATTCTCCATTGACATCAACACCACCTGGGATGCTAATAGCAAACGGGTCGATTTCAGATTCAAAATCAACATAATCCCAGAAATAAGCTTTTTGACGGTCTACCCTAGGGAGGTCAAATGCACATCGACCAGGAAGAACCGATACCATTGGGGGAACTTTAATTCCAAGAAACGACCCAAGCTGCTGCATCAAATCCTCACCCAAGTTAGCCACACTAGAAAATTTAACTCCCTTACCTAACTTCACTTCGATACGGTTAAAGGTTGGACCAGATTTACAGCCTGAAAAAGTAGCATCTACTTGAAAATCAGCCAAAGTGTTAACTAATAATTTACCCATTTCATCCAAAGATAATAATTGAGCATTTTCTAACTCTTTTTCTAGTTGGTTAATTTTACTATCAGCTATTAATTTTGTATTTAATACCTGACTATTTACATCAAAGTTAAATTCTAGATTATCACCCTTTTCTTTAGATATTATATTAACTACTCTCAAGAAAATTTTCTGAAACTCATAATATCTAGTTTTATTGGCTAATTCTAAAAAATAATCTACGGGCTTATTAGATAAATATAACCTATAAATATATTCTGTAAATGGGAGTATGGCTATTTTTTTCAAAAAAATATTTTTCACATCATCAACTAACTTGATAACTTCTTCTATATCATCAATAGCCAGTAATTTTAAAATAATTAAAACAAATGCTTGCTCCTCGTTAACACTTGGTTGACGATAACATAAAATATGCTCTATCGCTAACTGACAAAAGGCATAATCATCAAGATTTAAAAACTCTTCACATACAGCTAATATATTGTCAGGTTGTATTCCACTAAGAACTGAATTATAAATACAATTGTACAATTCTTCTTGGCTAAAAGATACGGTAGGTCTATAAAGCCTTTCAATAAATTCTATTTTATTCAGAAGATAATTAACGTAATTTGAAGCTTCATAGCCAAAGTATTCGTTAGTTACATTTAAAATATCATCATTTCCATAACCTTGGCTTTTGGCTAAAGATATTATATTAGTCAGATTATCTTTAAATTCAGTATCCACAAATTATTTTACCTCTTAATTTATAACACCGTTTCTACGCATAACAATTTCTCCAGCGATTCTACGACGGTTCTGGTCTAAGTCTGTACAGCGTTCTTTCCACTCCCTAGAATTAATTGCTAGACCTGTCAATTTTGATTTAAATGGCTCAAAATTACGACAAATATGATATAAACCATTAGCTTTTAATTCAAAAGAGTCAACTCTAGCTTTACGGATTGCATCATCGGTTGATTTACCAGATTTTAAATTATTAGCATATAATCCTGGAAAATTGTCAGAGACGAAAGGACTTCCCTGATTCCACAAGTCAACTGCATTCCAATAAGCTTCAATATGTTCCGAAGGGTTTAATCCTTGCTGTAAAAATAATCGTGTTAAACGTGGAAGTCTTGATTTTATTCTTGACAAACAACCACGATTAGCTCCATCAATATCACCTGGAGCAGTCCTACCGAAATCGGAACAAAAACCCTGGTTTCTGACTCTTCTTCTTCCCAAAGTAGCAGGGTCTGTGTGTCCATTAATTAATGCTGTTTCGCGTCCCTGTTCATCTTTTGTACCCTCAGCAAGTGCGATTCCTAAGTTTCCAGGAGATTGAATATCAGCAAACAATTCTTTAGCACGAGCAGGTGTTTTGTCAAAGTTAGCTATATTATCCTGTACTTGATTTATACCAAAATTTACAGCATTTGTAGCTATAGAATAACCCAAAAAACCAAGAGAGATTAATCCTAGATTTTCAGGTGATAAACCAGCTTTTCTACGTAATGGTGAATAAGCTACTATCCCAACAATACCACCTGCAAGTGCGCCAAATTGCCACCCAGATTGTGATAGGTTTTTTTGGTAGCACCCCAAATCACCACTGCAATTTGAAAAACTTATAACTGTACTCAAAATCGCTCCTAATATTCCTCCTCTGACAATAGAAATAAACATCTACAAATCCTCAACACTAATAATAGTTGTCGGAAACAGGAAATTAGAATTAGCTTTATAGCGACGGTCACTTTCTGCCAGTCGCACAAATTCTTCTTGCTTGGATGGGTCGGGAACTACCAAACAACCCCAACTAGCGTCATCGACAAACTTTTGACCATACCCGTGATGCTGATTAGCGCCGATATTCCCGCTTTGAATTGGGGAAAGAGCTAGCCCCGATATGTCACCCCTAGAGTTTTGGTAGCGCCGGAACTTGATAGGAGCAGCTTGAACTAGCGCACGCTGTGGAGAACGGGAACCACCTATGCCAACATGCGTTCCCACACGCCATGAAAAATACTGTCCATTTTCCACAAATACTGCTAATTTGGAACGAATGCGAGGAAGTCCAGGTTTAACTGTCGCGACACTCTGATAAATTATTTGCGGCTTTCCCGATTGGTCATACTGAAAAACTAATCTGGCATCCGACCATTCGTTAATTCTGCCACCACTGGGACTTCCTGAAGGTTTGCCATTACGCAAATAAATAATATTTATTTCGTCAGGATTGGTAGTTACTTGATATCCTTTGCGCTTCATAGCTGACACTAATCTATCAGCCAAGTTTGAAGAGTTTGTGGATTGATTTGCTACCAACTGTTGTAAGTGCTGAACAATTGGTTGCTGGTCAATCCAGTTACTGACAGAGGTAATAACCATGCATCCAGCTAAGGTAGTGGTTGCTATCGCGTATTTCCAATCACTGACAGCATCAATACCTCTCCGATTTACGGGATTAACTTTATCCGAGCTATTTTGATTACCCTCGAATTCAATTTTGACCTTCATTATTCCCACACTTGAAAAGTCTTTGTGCTGCTAACATCCGCTCGTAATCCGTTTTAGGTTTACAAGTAGAACTAGGGACAGAAACAGACTGAATTTTAGTCTGCTTCTGAGGAGGTACTTCCTGAGTTGGCTTCCAGTTAGATGTAATGCTTTGGTAAATTCCTACAAATGCACTCCTTGCATGGTTGAGTCGATGGGGAGTATTATCTCCCGCACCTCTCAGTTAGAACTGTACGTACCCGTTTCCGTGTATACAGCTCCCGATATTCTTAGGGAGTTACCCTTTTGCCCATGTGGATATAGTCATGGCAAGATTCATGTATTGCTAGAAGATTTTTAGGTTTCCAGTTATCATGATTACCATCAATGTGGTGTAGATGAACCCGCTCATTGCTTGTCATCTTTAAACCACAGTGTCCACATGTATGGTTTTGCTTCTTTAAAGCTTTAGAGGTGCTACCGTCATAGAGTTTACTGTTGCGCTCGCTCCAGTAAATTAAATCTCCATCGTAAACGGATTTATTTCCTTTTACCATGACGTGGGTAGCTAAGGAGTAAGGAACCGGAGGAAATGCCTTTTTGACAAGTTCGGTACTTGTTTTTAAGGTATTTTTTGGTTCTTTATTGAATACCGTAAATGTTCTGTGGTTCAGGAACCAGAGTGAAAACCTTGACCCCGACATGTCACAGTATTTGTGGTAATTCCTCCACCCTCTAACTATTGGTGCAAGCTTAAGAGCTTTTACCTTTGAACCATAGTTTGAGCAGTTGACGATGTTCTTTACTTTCTCACGGAATTTTTTGAAGTTCTCCTCTGAGGGAGTACATATATATTTTCCGTTGGATTTTACTTTAAAGTTCCACCCTAGAAAATCGAAACCATCTGTCGCAGCGGTTATCTTTGTCTTCTTTTCACTTACTTTCATTCCTCTGGCTGCTAGAAATTCATCAATTCTTCCAAGTATTTCATTTGCATCGTCTTGAGGTCTTAATATTATTACCATGTCGTCCGCATAGCGTACGGAGGGATAAGTAATGTATTTCTCTGGGGTATTGTTGGTTATTCTAACTCCACGATTATTGGAATATTTGTGAATATTTTCAATCCCGTTTAGAGCGATGTTTGCTAGTAATGGACTCACTACTCCACCTTGACAAGTACCTTGTTCTGGAAAATGCGGATTTACACCTGCTTTTAGGCATCTGAAAATACCAATTTTGATTCCTTTTGGGGCAATCAAATTTTCCATTATAGTGGTGTGTGAAATCCTATCGAAGCACTTCTCGATATCGAGTTCTATCACTCGCTTGTCTATTCCGTTTGCCTTGGAGCGTAGATTGTTGAAAAGGGACTGTTGGGCATCATGTGCTGAACGTCCTGTTCTAAAACCATAACTCCTAGCGTGGAAAGTTGCTTCATGCGCTGGTTCTAGCGCGTATTTAGCTAGGCACTGCCAAGCTCTATCGGCAATAGTGGGTATTTTTAACATTCGAGTTGTTCCATCTTTTTTAGGAATTGGAATTTCTCTTAACCCTTGATGTTTCCAATTTCCTGATAGACTTTTAAGGATAGTTTCTAACTCGAAACGTTCCAAAAAATCTAAGGATTTCTTGCCATCAATACCAGCGGTTTTCTTACCAGCATTTAATTGAGTTACTTGTCGAATTGCTAGAAATCTAGCTGAAGAAGACTTCAGAATAAGTTTCTGTAGAGACTTTGCTTTCCGCTTGTCTCCTGCTGAAACGGCTTTGAACACTCTCTTTTGTAGGCGGAAAAGTTCCTTCTGGAATTTCTTCCAGGGTAAGCTCTTCCAAGATTCACTAGTATTATTACTGTGCCTAATCATACTCTGCTTCATTAAGTGTTTTCTGAATACCTTGTAGCAATTACGCCACATCCTACCCGTGTTAAGAGAGTTCCGTATCTCATCTTACCTACCTGGAGTTCGACTTTCTCCAAGACTCTTAACTCGTTTTTCTTCGTTCCCTCAGATGATTATCATGTTCCGTTAGGTGTAGCCAATTTAACCATCAGAAACCCTGGATTCAGGCAGCTATGTCTATGAGACGCTGCGGGTTTTAACTCTGATAAAGTCGGGGTTTTATCGGCTTATGCCCCGCTTTACGATAGGTCACTTTTCTAGGCTCGGTTTCACCGTAGGAACTCCCCATTAACGCCAGTGTCAGCCCATAACAGCCGTCTGATTGCGTCCTAGTTTCCAGCTTTACTCTGTAAGAAATGAGCTTACTCGGTATGGACAGGTCGGGAGTCACGCATGAATCTTGCGGGAAGGACTTAAACCTTCATCAATCTGAGAGTTCAGTGCTTAGTTTTTAAATCTAAGTTTCACTGACTAAGTTATATACAGTTAAAAAACTGTAATTTTATTTAGTAACGAATCGCACCATAGAATCGTAAGTATCCAGGTTGCATCAACTTTAACAGCCAAATAAAACAAACAACCCAGAAAGTAATCCGACACCACATATTACTACTCGATTTGGTTGATAACTGGTGCTGCAAAACTAGGGATTTCTCTTGGTACTACTTCGATTTTTTTCCCAGACGCATAGCCTGGTCCTTGGTAACTTCCATTTAGTAGAAAATTTACTAGCATTACCAAAAGCCACAAACTAACTGCACCAACACCAATTGGAGTTTTGATTACGTCTGAGACAAAATAAACTGGATACCACAAAAACCTCCAAGTATTTTGTGGGTGCAATCTATGTGCTTTCCAGACGTTGGTGTATGGAATATTAATTTCTGGTACTACTGGTTTGATTGAAACTGGTGATTGTACAAAATGAACTGTAGTTGGTTGTGATACCACTTGCTCTGTATAAGCCTGTAGTGATTGTGGTTGAATTACTTGAGGTTGAATAGAACCACCAGACTGAGCTGAGACGAGCATTTGACGTAACCTATCTGTAGGCACAATTGCACCTGGTTGAGAATAATCAATATCAAGCTGCTGTCCTGTGTTGTTTCCGTTACCATTTCTTTTGTTACTCATTATTTTTTACTCCGTTATCAGATATCCAAGGGTCTTCTTCTATCAAATTTCTAAATTCTTCTGGAGATAATTTTCCTGTGGGAACAGTCCCGTCTGCAGTTGGTCTGACAAAAGGTATTACATTTCCAACTACTAAATTAGGCGGTACTAAATTTTGTTGCACAATTGTAGGAGAAGGGGGGACCTCTTCCCCACCAGGTAAAGGTAGCGAGCAATTTTCTTCTCCCTCAGAAACCATGCTGTTATAGTCATTAATTCCACATATAAAACAACCTATCATTCCCACAAAAAATACAACTGCACAAGTCGCATTTAACGGTTTCGTTGGCGATGTTACAATTTCTGTTGTGGTACGAGAACTATTTTCATATGGTACTGGGATATATGTCCTCCAAAATAAACTGAGAAAATTCCATCCAAATAAAAGAAGGCAAATAAATCCACCCAAATATTTGGTATACATTGACTGCTCTTTAGTCAATTGGAGCCACCTCCCTGACTAGGTTTAGAATTTAATTTCTCTAATTTTTTCTTTCTTCTCCCTGTTTCCTCGCGATTAATAGCATCCAAAATACTATTAATATTGTTCAATTGGTCGAGAGGGTCTTGATAGTCTTGTGCTTCTAGTACAGCACCCAACCTAACTAAATATTCCTGCTGTACATTCCGTATTTGAGACAAAATCCCAGAAACATTAAACTTGGGGTAAGAATCTAAATTTGTAGCTAAATCTATAGCTTCAAATTTATTCAAATTCAAGCTGATAAATGCAGCCCTTGGTAATTTTTCCTCAGTAGTTGTTCCATCACTTCTAACTTTTTTTAAAACATACCTCGTATCTCCAGAAGAAGCTTCGGCTAAATCTTGATATGTTTTGAGCAAACTCGATTGCAGTGCTGGAGTCATGTGCATTCTGTACATCCTAATATTTTTAGGATTATCAATATCCCTCTGCAAAATATCTCTTAATTGTTGTGCCCAAGCTGCATTAACTTCTTGGCGCCAACCTACTTGATTTGGTTGTCCATACCCAACAGAATTACGCAAAGTGCCCAAGGTATAGTCTGTGCGGGAAAGTTTTTCTAGATAGACTTTGCGGACTGCTTGCAAATTAGCTTTAGCCGTTAATACTCTGGCGCTATCAACATTATTGACCTCCTCAGATATACGCTGCTTGGACGCTACAATCAATGCCATTCCACCCACCGCAAGTACTGTAGTTGCTGTGATGCAAGTAGTAGTCAGGACTACCGGAATTTTTTTTGATTGTGTTCGCGTTACAGTTTTTTTCAATGGAGAAGGAAACTGCATTACTACCACTCCTCGACAATATATAGATGAGGTTGACGCGCATTAGCTCGAATCGCTGCAATCCCGGCTCCTCCTACCAATACTCCACCCAAAAGCATTACTGGATGGAAAGCTAAGGTAATCCCGACACCCGTAATGCCTCCCACCATTCCACTGATACCAAAGTTCAAAGCCAATCCACCGAGCGCGTTTCCTAAAAATTCACTAATTGCTGTCATCATTTTGCTCCCTGGTTTTAGTAAGTTTTCTTGAAATAATCAAAACTGCAGCCAGCAACCCAATCAAAGTTCCAAAAATGCTCCAGCTAATTAAGGGGGTTATATTATTAACTTCCACTTTGTCGCTATTTGGTGGCTGGGTTATCCACCAACCAATCAATAATCCAGAGCAAGAAAAGTAACTCTGAACGCTAGCCGCTATAAACATAGAGTTACCAAGCGATTTTATTGCTGCGTCTCGCGAGAATCTATATCTGAGGACAACGGCTCTTGCTTCGTCGCTAAGGTAGTTTCTGTAGCTTGTATTTGTGCTTCCGCAGGAGCTAAAACTTTGTGATTGGTCATAGAAGTGAGTAGTAACACTGCTGCTTGATGTCCAGCACTTTCTCGAACCATCGTGAAAAAATCACTATCATCCTGAATGGATAGTTCATCTCCCTCATCTCGCATTTCAGCCGTCAATTCTAACGTAGATAAGTTATGACATCGAACAAGCTCCTGCTTGTAAAAATTTCTCGCATGTAAACTCGCATATCTGGCATTCCTCCGTAAAGATTTTAAGTATTCAATCTCTCCTTCTGTTGTTGCATTCAAGTCAGTATTTTCCTGAGAATTATCAGCAGCTTTTTGTCGGTGAAAAAATTGCTTGATACGTGGGTCATCCTCATCAATTTGAATTGAACCATTTTTAGCTCCAAGGAAGCTAACTAATTCTTCTGTGTTAACTCCATGAATTCTTGCAATATTTCTAATATAATTCTTCGCCATTTTTCTCCTAACTACCAAAAGGTTCTATACCATATCTCCGAGTTACATCGGAAAGAAATTGTTGATAGGTTTTACCAAATTTATTAAAGAGGTATTCATCAAGTGTTATCCCCTTGTCTAAAATCAGCTCGCAATACATTTCCTTACCCATCATCAATCCCCAAAAATTTCGCCGATTTTCACGTGGAATATGAGCAGCGACATAAAATCTATCTAATTCATCAATTTCCTCTGGGTCAAAAAAATGCTTATTACGAGTTGTTGATAATCCCAGAAACTGCCTCCAGTCGTAAATAGCATCACGAGATACACCATTGTACCGACGCATTAAATAAGAAAGATTACTCTGAACTATGAGTAAGTCTTTTCTTTTTTTTCTTCTTTTTTGCATCTGCAACTGACATCTATATTACTCCATTACTCTTAGAGTTTTACACAAAATCAAAACGATTTTACAGTGTAACCAACGGGAAATCAAACACTATAAGCATACCCAAATCCTTATAAACTAAAGGATTTAACCAGGAAAATAAAATGCTAAAAAATATGCAAACTTTCTTTGCTTGTATAACCTTTCTACAAACCTACACTTTGTAGGAAATTTCTAATATGAAGCTAAATCACGCAAAATAAAAATAAAAATAAATCGGAATAAATAAAAAACTCGTGTTATTGCTTAATCCCCCTAGCAGACTACGACCTCATCGTGTATTTCAAGACTCACAACACGAGACTTATATTTTCTCAGCACAAAACAAAGCAGATAAATATGGTTTACTAATATATCCGCCATGATTATTTAAGATTTTTCTCACAATAGTAGATAAGTCTTGTTTCTCTATTTCGTTAAACTGTTGATAAACGGTTTGAGTTTTCAATAAATTTAAATATCTGTCTACATCATAATCAATAGACCAAACATATTCTTTAAACACTGGTTCTTTAAAACATTCGCTATCTAATATCCAATTTTTCCTTTTTTCTATAAGCGAATCAATTGATGGTGGGTTATATACCATTTCTGGTAAATACTGTTGAAATGCTTGTTCAAGTTCTTGAAATACTGTAGTATTTGATTTAGGAGAAAAATTCCAAAATAACGCAATGTGCCCTTTATCTTTTAGAGCTAGTGCAGCTTTTGAGTAGCCTATTTCACGATTAACCCAATGAAATGCTTGGGCTGATATTAACAAATCAAAGGACTTTTCTTTTAATTGATAATCTTCAAAAGTAACTTTTTCAAACGTAACTTTTGGGTATGAAGATAAGTTTTGAGATGCGATTGCAATCAGTTTATCGCCAGGGTCTAAACCATGAATAGCGTATCCTTTCTGAGCAAATGATATAGTTGCCTGACCTGTACCCACACCAACTTCTAATATTTTGGCATTTTCCTTTATATTAGCTATAGTAATTACATCTTCAATTAGCTCAAGTGGATAATTAGGACGTGCTGCATTATATATTTCTGCAATTTCATTAAAAGCTTCGCTACGTTTATTGTTCATATTAATAAAAATTCTCAACTACAAAATAAAAAATTGCATCCCAGTATCCCCAGAATGCAGCTAATTGTGATATCAAATTACCCTAATAAACTGGTGCTGGTCGAACAACTTGGAAATCCTCTTTGCGGGATACTCCAAATCGTACAGGTTCATCCAAATAGGTTAACAAGTAGTAATCTGTACTATATCGACACCGTGCCCCATCCGGTCGTATACCTTCATATTCAAAGCCGGAAACATTTCCATCTCGATACAGATGGTTCTTTAACTGTTCGAGTTGGTCTAAAGTTTCTCGCCAAAACTCTAGATAATTAAATCCAATAAAGCGAGATGGTTTCCAAACTGCTCTGCTTGCTTCCAGGTTACCATTAACCTGAAGACAAATATTTGTAATATTGGAAACAGCAGCGATAATTAAATTCTGTTCTGTTGCTTCCAAAATTGTTTCGTGAAAACCTTTATAGTCTAGCGCGTTTATTATTTCTGGTGATTTTGATAAAAATATCTGAGTCATAGATAACACCTTTTGGCTCGTAGACGGAGATGCTAAGATTTTTTCAGGAGAAATACAGACTTCAAAGTCAATAAAGTCCCAATTTTCCTCCCCGTACCTAATAATTATAGAACTAAGTCCAAATTGCCTAGCCCAAATTTTCAATATTTCACGAAAGTTTGTGTAAACATAACGAGCATTTTCCAAAGAAAATACCCTTAGTAGCAAATAATCTTTTTTGCAATCTGGAACGAAATCCCAGCCATAGCGCTTTATGTAGTCCCACAATATTTCTGATTTAGCTAATTCCATCGCTGTATCCACTGGCACAACAGGGTGAAATCTTTTAACAAATTATTGCGAATTTGTCAATCTAAATTTAAATATACAATATTTCTAGCCTTCCATTCCAACAAATACTCGATTTTTAGCAAAATGTAAACAGCACAAAAATGTACGCTTATAAATAACTCATCCCTGATTGAAAGGGATGAATTAAGAACAATTGCTAGTATTTATATTTAATATATTATCTTCACAATTATTGCAATTGTCATCATCACAACCGTGCATCATATAGTATATTCTATATAATTGCTTAGTCCTCACTTTAAACCTATGGGCTAAAAATACCATATCTTCTTCCGGTGGAAGAGATTTCATATTTATTAAAATATCCAGTAATTCATGGGAAGAGTTTTCTGATTGCGACTGCGATTTATCAATTTTAGTATAATTATTAATCCAATCAGATAGCCCTAATGTAGTTGGTTCGGGTACTCCATACAATGCTAAATTATCAACCAAATTTATATAATTATAATAAATAGCAAATAATTTCTTTAGCAGTAAAATTAAGTCTTCCTTGTTATCTATTTTAATATCGATATTATCTCTATTAATAATTTCTCTTAAATAATCAGCAACACTATCAGTCCCTTGCGGCTCTCCTACTTGATTTTTAATATCCACAAAACTAGAAAACCAACTCTGAATATCTTCTGCATCAGGAACTGGTAAATCATTTGTAACAGCCCATTCCTTAAACTTCGAGGCAAAAAGTACAGAGTTAGACAATTCTGCCCAAAGTTTAGCAAAAAAGTCGTCAAACTCCAATGGAGTTGGTATTGTAATTCCTAACCCTTCCAAATATTGGATAAACGATATCGCAAATACCACCAAATTCCTTAATTGTCTGCTTTCAACTTTAGTTTTGTGGGATTTTAAGTTTGGTGCTACTTGCCAAGACTTTGGGAGTTTACTCAAAGCCTCAGTAATGTCCTCAGACAATGGTAGCCGAGCGTATACGTAATCAGTCTCTTTTTTTTCTTCCATCCTATTAGTTTATATCTGCCTCCCATTTGAGTCTGTATAGACTTAACGACATCTCAAGCAAAGTGTTTTAAACTGCTCCTTCATCTAGCTTACAAGTAAAAAAACAACATTAAGTTATGTCAATCATTGAAAATGTAATATTATTTTGTTAAAAATTGTAAATTATTTAAAATGAAGATTAGGTTAGTAGTAAAGTATTAATTACAGAAGCAAGCCTAAAAAGCCAGTATGAACGTAATTATTACTACAGCAAGAATGAAGCCTAGAGATTATCTCAGGCTGCATAATTGGCTTTATAAGTTAAGTTCTAAGCAAATCAGTGTTTACGAATCCGAGAAAGCATACTATTCAAAGTGTGTAAAAATTCTTTCTTGCATTCTTGGTATTAAAGAAAGAGCCGTTAGACGGTGGGGGGAAGTGGGAGATATTGATTTCCCAGATATGCCAAGTCATCACGAACTGACTTTAGGTTATGCAGCTGCATTATTACAGTTCAAGGAGGTGCAAGAATGAATCGCAGAATAGAATTGAGTGCCTTTTCCAACGTAGAACCTTTATTGCCTAGGGAGTTCATCAAATTAGTAGTCGCAGCAAGCCAAAACCTATCGCTAACCGAAGTAATAAAGCTGGAAACTACTAGGAAATATATTCGCGATAGTGTTTCTATTCTTTCTCAGGTGCTAGGGGTTGATAAGCGCACTCCCTATAAGTGGGGAAATAGCCTCAATTTCGAGGAAATTCCTGAACACCATAAAATAGCTTTGGGCTATGCAAAAGCAGCACATATCCACAAAAACTTTGCTGTATCAATTGCTTCTGGTTTGTACGATGTTCCAGTAATAGAGGCGGGAGAGTTTTTAGAAGACGTATTTGGGCTGTCTAATTTATCTAAAAAACAAGCTTTAAAAGCAGTCTCTAACCCTGCTTTTAGATGTAAGTGTAAAAAAGTTTTAGCTTTTATTCTCCGTCTGAATGAGAGAACAGTTGATTCATGGGGAACCGATATGTATTTTGACAAAATGCCAGAAAAATACCAAGCAGTCCTAGGTTACGCTCTTGCAGCCGCGAAAACCCCCATTAAAGCTGATTTTTTTGATATAGCAGCGTAATATTCGTGCATCATCAGCTTGCAAAATATTCAATTAAGTATTTTTTAAGTTGCCTATAGTATTGGATTTTTTCAATTAGGGAAAGTTGGTCTCATACATAAGACCGACAAAAAATAAAAAGCAGAGAGATTGTAACATGAGTACCGCAGTAATTTTCAGTTCAGAGTTAACAATTTTTGAACGTATCGAACAAGCTTTCGATTCGCTAGAATCCGCAACCCGTCACATCCTGCATCACGCTTTCGATTTACTCGAAACTCGTTTGGCATATTCCAAAAAAGATTATCGAGAAGCTATGCGAGTGCGTGGTTGGAAGAAGGGTGGGATAGAAGAAAGAACCGCAATCAAAATAGCGGATGCTTTTGAGGTTTTTCGTCCCGACCCGTTGCGGCTGACAAAAATTGAGCCACGCACTCTTTACAGGTTGGCTGAAGGCAAAAAATATGTACCAGTAATAGAGGCTCTAGCAAATCTTGAATCCGAGCAAATCACGCAGTCAACGGTCACCCAACTGATGGCACAGCGTAGACAAGAGTTAAAACAGGAGCGGGAAGCCAAAAAACAAGCCTCACCTGACGAGCAAAACACTAGCGGGTGGAGAAGAGCGAAAAACGGTGGTCGTGCTTACCATATTCCACCACTTTACGATGAAGCCACGGGTGTACATATTGAGAAAATCCGCAGTGATAAAGGCTGTACTTCCCAAAAAGTTGTGGAAATAGGAACTGAGGTTTTAAACGTAATCCTGGAGAAAAACCCTGAGTTAGACCCCAACGACCCTAGCAAATTATTAGATTTCATCGAAAACCTATTAGCTAACCGGGAACAGGAAAAAATAGACGGGGAAAATTTGGAATCTTGGCAATCCGATTCTCCACAAGCTAGCGTAACTACCACAGAAATATCAAATTTCAATGACAATGCTGAATACTTGGATGTCAAGAAGGACAGTAACCAAGAAGCACAACCAAGTATTATTATTGAACATCACCCGCTCGTAACTCGGACTCAAGAAGGTTTTACAGACTACCGCGTTAATCAAATAGCTGCAAGATTATTAGAGCAAGAAATAGTAGTAGCACCAGCAGAAAAAGTTCAAGATATTGTGCGTAATGCCTTTAGTGTTAAGGTGTACGCGCATCATATGGACAAGATGCAAGAAACGCTCATTCGTATGGATACTTCTTTGTTGGAAAATGACGAGCTGCGTAGCTTCTTGCTGAACACAAGTTTAGAAAGAGACGGTTTTATTAAAAAGGCTTATTACGTTTCCCAAACCATCAAGAGTCAATTTGTTCTTAACCAATTAGAAGAAAATCGCCTTGTGTGGCCAGCATGGATGCAGATTGATGCTTTATCTCCAGAGTTTGTAGAAGATTGCCCGCAATATCCCAACTTCAACCCAGTTGAGTATCTTGCGTCAATTTATAATCAAGCAACTGATTGGTCGCAAGTTAAGGATGCTATCAATACTGTGATTGAAGTTCAGGGTATTCAAGGATATATGGAATGTTGCCAACTTCTTAGAAATTTAATATCTCCAGAAGTTCAAAACAAGGTTGATGACTTAATCCCTGAAGCTTCGAGAAAACTTCAACAAGCTACGAGTGTAGGAATTATTAATAGTTATTTTGAATCTCCAATTGATGGTGTATACCACATTGTTGATAGAAATAACCAAGAGTTGGTACTTCCTGAATGTTTGCTTGATTGTGTATTAAATTAACAAGCAGCTATTAGAAAAATCACTACATTTGCTAGCGCTTAGTTTTGTGTGCGATTACTTCAGGAAGCACGCGCACTTTAATGCGAACTAAAACAACGTCAAAAGCACTACAAACTCGAATGGTAGAATAAAAATGAGAAGGACAACTAGGATAAATTTAAAACGATTCAATAGAGGGATGAAAGCTTTTAGCCAAGTTCCTCATTATACTCTTATCCAAAGCATAAAAGAGGTTAGTTGCACAACTGCTCGTAACTATATCAGGAACAAATTTATTAAGCCTCCAGCAATTATTTCGGTGATTAGGCAAAGTAGAAAAAAAGATAAGTTTTTCTTTGCAGATAGCGGATTGTACGAATTAGAATACGCGGCGTTAAATTGGAGATATTTTTTAAAAGAATTTGGCAACAGTAGTAATTAAATAAATATGGAAAGATACTCGCAACATAAAACAACTAACACAAAAGAGTCGGATGGTAGTTATCAGATAAATAAAAGTCAGGAAATTAAAGCAATTAGCTTATGGCAACCTTGGGCTTCTTTAATTCCGTATTGAATCAAAAACTATGAAACCAGAAGCTGAAAAACTAATTACAGAGGGAGGTTGCTAATCTGCTCGACAATCGGAAACAGCAAAGAGTACAAACAATACTTAAAGGTCAAAGACAAACTTAAATTGCCGCCCTGGAACAACTTCCCACATGGCTGTGCAATTGCAATCTGTGACCTTATAGATTGCATAAAAATGACTCCAGAGTTCATTGAACAACAACCACAAACTGAAATTATCTCTGCTGATTGGCAGGGAGATATGCATGGAAACTGGAAAATGTTGAGTCAATTGAGCAAGTAAGCATTAAGGGGAAACAAGGTTTATTCAATATAGTACAAGGAGTATAAAATGACCAACGATAACAAACCTTCATCAACAAATAAACTGAAACAAATAATAGATGCAATCACCAATTATTTGAATACTTGTTCCCAAAGTTTTCAGCTTGACACAAGAGAAACCAATATCCACAAAAAGCTAATGCAAATTGCCAAACTACAGCAACAATTAGAAGAACAGCAAGCTTTTTTAGATGTTGCACACACAAAAACACCCATATTTCTAAGCACCAAAGACCGATTAATAATTCTTGAATCATTTCTGGTTGCAAGAACTAGGGAGAATCAACCTGTGGATGATTTAATTAAAGCAATTGAAGCAGTTAGGAATAATATTGTAGTAATCGACGAAACAAAACCCCCAATGGTAGATATTAAACCTGTTCAAAACCAAAGTAACGAAACTATTATTAGTCATAAATATAAAATACCTATCCTTAGCGAAATCGGTTATGCTATTAACAGCATAACGACTTTTACTACTGCTACTTTAGTATTATCTTGGCTAGGTATTTTTATTATCAGTATCACTAACCCAATTCTTTGTAGAAGAAGAAAGTACTTTTATGGTACTTACGAAAATAAAAGCCTATTTTGTCAAACCAGTAAAAATATAAACAGGCTATTTGAAGATTTGCAAAAAGTCAAGGGGAAAGATAAATAAAATAATCCAAGATAAGTTATTTTCAACTATGAGCACCTAATGTTTTAAGGGTAGCTATTTCTGATGCACTCAAGCCTTTAATATTTTTAATATTCATCCGTGCATAAGGTCTTTCACCTCTAAGAGTTTTCAGACACTTACCTGTTTTGATATTCCAAAGTTTAATTGTTTCATCCCTACTACCACTAGCAATAATCGACCCGTTACTACTAGAAGCAACCGCACATACCACACTACTATGTCCAGAGAAAGTTTTCAGACAATTACCTGTTTTGGTATCCCATATTTTCACCATTTGGTCATCACAACCACTTACCAGCTGCGTATCATCATAATTAAAGGTAACTGACCTTACCCTACCCCCATGCTGCAAAGTTCTTAAGCACTTACCTGTAGCAATATCCCACAATTTTACGGTGCTATCTTCACTTCCACTTACAAGAGTATAGCTATCCCTAGTAAAAGCAATTGAATAAATATAACTAGTATGTTCAAGCAAAATTTTCACACATTCACCTGTATCAATATTCCACAACCTAATTGTTTTATCACCACTACCACTAGCTAATAGCTTACCATCTGGACTGATAGCAATAGAAAATACTTGCTTACTATGCCCTTCTAAAGTTTTTAAACACTTACCAGTAGGAATATCCCAAATCTTGATGTTTCTATCACCACTACTACTAATAACTATTTCATCAATAGGACTAAAAGCAATTGAATTTATCCAATCTTTATGCCCATTTAATTGTAATGTTCTTAGACACTTTCCAGTATAAGCATCCCACAATTTTACGGTTTTATCAGAACTACCACTGGCAATTATGCTACCAGCAGAATTAAAACTTACGCTCATTACAAAACCACTATGCCCTTGTAGAGTTTTGAGACATTCACCTGTGTGACTATTCCACACCCTCACTCTTTGGTCATAACTACCAGTTATAAAAGTCTCTCCATTCGGGCTAAAAGCAATTGAGTTTATCCAGTTACTGTAACCCAGCAAAGTAGTTACGCATTCACCTGTATTTACATCCCAAAGCTTTACTGTTTTATCATAACTACCACTTGCAATAATATTATTTTTAGGATTAAAGGCTACTGAGCGAACCCAAGCAGTATGCTCTGCCAATGTTTTAACACATTCACCTGTACTCACATTCCATATTCTTACTGTTTGGTCGGAGCTACCACTAGCAAGTATTTCTCCACAGGAACTAAACGCTACCGAACGTACCCAATCACCATGACCTTCTAAAGTTTTGAGACATTTCCCTGTACTGATATTCCATAATTTTGCTGTTTTGTCAGAGCTACCACTAGCAAGTATTTCTCCAGAGGGACTAAACGCTAATGATAGTATACCTGCGCTATGTTCTTGCAATATTTTTAAACATTCTCCTGTATTAATATCCCATAATCTAATAGTTTTATCAAAACTACCAGTTGCCAAGATTTTACTATAATTATTAAAAGCTACTGAACGCACTCGCTCTTCATGCCCTTGCCAAATATTCAGGCATTCTCCTGTTTTAACATCCCATATTTTTACCGCATTATCATAACTACCTGTTACAAGTATATTACCGTCAATAATAAAGACCGCAGACAATATGTTTGTGGTATTACCTGACAAACTCCTAATACATTTTCCAGTATAAATATCCCATAATTTAACTTGTTTATCAGCGCTACCACTAGCAAGAATATCACTTTCCGGACTAAATGTAACGACATTTACCCAGTCATTATGCCCATTCAAAGTCATAATTTCTCGACCAGTAAAAGCATCCCACAAAATTATTACTCCATCACTATCAGCAGTTGCTAAAAATTTACCATTGGGGCTAAATGCCACTGATAATACGGTACTAAAAACTTTAGTAAAACTAGAATTAGCTAAATTTGCCTCCATAAAATTGACATCAATCAAACTAGAATCAGAAAAATCACCCCCTTTAATAACCGCACAAGATAAATCTTTTCCTTCTAAAGCTGTGCTATCAAGTTTTATTGCCACCGTAGCCGCATTTCCTCCAACATAACCAACTTCATCCTCACTTTTTCCCCGCGTTACCTCAATAGCATTAATTAAATACTGTGATTCACCTAACATCGCTTTCATCAAATCTATCACTGCTTTTGTTAAGGGTAATCGCCCGAACGTTTCTCTTAATTTTTCTAGCGGTTCCCTAATAAATTTACCAAGGGGAGCATCTGCGTTACCAGAAAAATAGTCAGACCAAGTATAATTTTGAGGAATTGTATCATCCAAACATAATCGCGCTTTTGCTAACTCCATAAAATCGGGTGCTAAAGCTCCTAACTCCGCAGCAAATTTATAGGCAACAAAAAACTCTAGCAAAGAACGATGTGCTGGAGTATAATCACCATCAGCATTACGAATAAGCATGGTCTGACCCATCATATCGTACTGCCAGTGGTCTAAATCTTTTTCTTCTTGAACAACAGAGCCAAACAAGTGGCGAATTCTATCAGGAAACAGTCTATAGTTCAGACTCATTCGTTCACTCGAAAGCATCTCCCACGAAAGTTCGCACAAAAAATAGAGTTTTTCTGCTAGCGAAGTGAATGTGCGCTCTTGCTTAATATCCCGCTGCATCTTGCGCTGCACCGCATACAAATAAACCCGCGACATATCCACAGGTTTACCAGCTTCAATATCGGGTAAAGCTTCTAAAATTAACTCAGTCATTACCGGACGACGGGCTAAATCTAATAATTGCGGATTGCTCATCACTCGGTCAACAGTCTCAACTTCCGCTTGAAATGATAACACCTGACGTATTTGCTCGTCGTTAAATTTCTCCAACTCCAACACTTCAAACTGTGGTGTCTCTCCGGTCAAATTAAAAGTTGAAGCTTTCAATTCAGCATTAAGTAAAGCGCGTCCTTCACGAGCTTCAGGAAAATGCTCCGTACGACAAGTCAAAATAACTTTCGCACCAGGAACCACCACCTTAGCTAATTCCCAAAAATTATTAATCATTTGCTGACGGTCAACTTTAGCCGCCATTTCGTCAAATCCATCGAAAATTAATAACAACTTACCCATGCGATTAAGCTGGTCAAATACCTCGCTATTTAAGCGGATGTTATGCTGAGTAAAAAAGAAGCCAGCTAAAACACTCTCCACATTCAGTGCTTTTGCGTAATCTCGCAGTGTAATTACTAGAGGCAAGCGAGGACGCTCAATGCCTCGTTTTTGTGCATCTCGGTAACGACGCACTGGCACATTAATTATCCACTCGAAGTAAAAATCTTCCCAAACCTCATATTGCTCAAAACGATATCCCAAAGTCTCAAACCAACCACGTATCTGTTGAGCAAGAGCTATAGCTTTGCATTGATTTTCGTTCTTGATTTCCGTCCCCGGAAGCGTGGGGTAATTTTGTGTAGCTAATCGTGCTATTTCTGTACGGATACCTTCCAGGGTTGGTTGCCTTTCCAATTGTTCCTGGATATTTACGATAAGCTTGTGTAATGAGACTATTTGCTGACTCATCAGTGTATCTGCTGGGTTACGTGTACGTTTAGCAACTTCAGAAAACACTATATAAAAAGCTGCCATTTCCCGTTTGATATCTATCCCTAAAGCTTTGATGTCATCTCCTAAAGCGTAAGTTTCCACAAAAGCATCAATTTCAGACAATAAAATTGAGGGATTATTATGGTCAAAAGCTTTACGGAAGGCTAACTTTACCACTTCTTGTCGAAAAAGCTCTAATACTGGCTTTGGTTTACCGACACCATACTCAACCAAAGCGTAAGCGTAAACTCCAGCAAAATCCCCTGGTGGCTGTTCTGGGTCAAGGTTAAACTGTTTTAATAGTTGAATTACAACCTCCGAACGTTTTAGTTTGTCTTTGATAAAAGCATTGGGGTCAATTACACCACTAATTGTGCTAAACAGTAAATCCAGATTAATCAGGTTCATTGCTAGACTCCCAAAGCTTAGAGTGTTACGGTTACAGGTAATAATTATTACTGTCAGTATACAGTAATAATTAGCATTTGCTTGGCATTATTCCAAGCTTATTTTTCTACGCAAAAAAGTGATATCATCGCTAGCTCTAAACTTTGTCTTCAAGGGCAAATAGCCATTAACTTTAAACAAAGAATATTTAACCAAAAAATATATTGTCGTTATTTAAATAGTATTGACTCAATAACCTAAAGTCTCAATTCCATAAGTCAAAATTAATTATTTTTTTAATTTTATACTTCTTCATCAGTCACTGCACCTAGCACTTTGAGGGTGGTAATTTCGGCATCTGTTAAGCCTGTAATCCCTGTAATATTCATTCGCTCGTATAATTTTTCATTCCTGAACGTTTTAATACATTCCCCTGTCTGTATATCCCACAGCTTTACTGTTTCATCGTGACTACCACTAGCAAGGGCTTTTCCATCTGGACTGAATACAACAGAACGTACCCAACTCGTATGCCCGTGTAGTGTTTTTAAGCACTTCTTTGTGTAAATATCCCATAGTCTTATTGTGTAGTCTAGGCTACCACTAGCAAGTGTTTTTCCATATGGACACAAAGCTATTGGGCGCACTTTATCCATATGCCCTTGTAAACTTCCAAGACAATCACCTGTATCAACATTCCACAATCTTACTGTTTTGTCGCTACTACCACTAGCAATTATTTTGCCATCTATAGTAATAGCCACCGAATTAACGCCATATGTGTGACCTTGCAAAATTCTAAGACAATCACCTGTATCAACATTCCACAATCTTATTGTTTTGTCGCTACTACCACTAGCAATTATTTTGCCATCTATAGTAATAGCCACCGAATTAACGCCATATGTGTGACCTTGCAAAATTCTAAGACAATCACCTGTACTAACATTCCACAACCTTACTGTTTTATCATCACCACCGCTGATAAGTATCTCACCATCTTGACTTATTACTATTGAACGTACCCAACCATTATGTCCCCGAAAAATTTTTAAACATCCACTATTATTTGTGTTCCATAGCCTTATAGTCTCGTCCCTGCTGCTACTCGCAAGTATTTTAGTACTGGTATCGAAAGCTAAAGAACTTACTAATTCTGTATGCCCTTGCAATTGGTTTATGTTCTCACCAGTGCCGATATCCCATAGGGTGACTTTTTTATCTGAACCACAGCTGGCCAATATTTTACAACAAGAACTTATGGCAACCGAGTAAATCCAACTGTTGTAACTCTGCAAAGTTTTTAAACACTCACCACTATTAATTTTCCATAGTTTTATTGTTTGGTCTTCGCTACTGCTAGCAAGCATCCCACCATTCGGGCTTACCGCAACCGAAGTGACCCAAAGTTTGTGTTCATGTAAAGTTTTAAGACATTTGCCAGTTGCAATATCCCATAATTTTATTGTTTTATCATCACTGCCACTAACAATTATCTTGCTATCAGGGCTAATTGCAACCGAAGTTATGAAATCAGTGCCCTTGTAAAATTTTGAGGCATTTACCTGTATTTATATCCCATAATCGGATAGTTTGGTCGTGACTACCACTGACAATTATTTTACAATCAGGACTTATAGCTACCGACCGCACTACGCTATTGTGTGCTTGTAAAGTTTTAAGACATTCACCAGTTTTAATATCCCATAATTTTATTGTTTTATCATCACTACCACTAACGATTATCTTGTTATCAGGGCTGATTGCAACTGAAGTTATGATGTCGGTATGTCCTTGTAAGATTTTGAGGCATTTACCTGTATTCATATCCCATAATCGGATAGTTTGGTCATGACTGCCACTGGCAATTATTTTACAGTTAGGGTTAATAATAACTGAGCGTACAATATTAGTATGTCCAAGTAACGTTTGAATGTACTTGCCAGTATGAGCGTATGAGCATCCCAAAGTTTTACACTTTTATCTCGACTTCCAGTCACAAGTATTTTGCTGTTTGAACTGATAAATAGTGAAATTACTGAGCTAGCATGTCCTTGAAATGTTAAAATCTCTCTTCCATCAGCAGCCGCCCATAATTGAATGCTTCCGTTGCGATTCCCTGCCACCAAAAATTGCTCATCAGGACTGAATACAATTGATGCGATACCACCTAAGTTTCTGCCAAAAACACTCTTATCTAATTTCGTGAAAGTAAAATTAGCATCCCGCAAACTTGCGTTACTAAAATCCGCCCCCTTTATAACCGCACCACTTAAATTTCTTCCCTCCAACATCGTGCTGTCTACCTTCACCCCTAAAGTCGCAGCATTTCCCCCAACATAACCAACTTCATCCTCACTTTTCCCACGTGTCCTTTCAATAACCTTAATAATCCTCTCAATATTTTCAACATCAACCATCGGCACAAGTAAATCCAGCACCGTTTTTGTCAAAGTTACTTTCCCAAATGTTTCCCTCAATTTCTCCAACGACTCACTCATAAACCCCCTCAATAGAGGAATCGTCATACTTACCCCACTATCATTCAACTGCCGCGAAAAATACTCTGACCAAGCATAATCAACAGGTGCAGCACTACTATCCAAAAAAGACTGAGCTTGGGCTAATTCTGTAAAATCACTAGCCAAAACGCCCAACTCTGCTGCGAATTTATACGCTACAAAAAACTCTAATAATGACCTATGTGCTGGAGTATAATCCCCGTTAGCATTACGAATTAGCATAGTTTGCGCCATCATATCGTAGTGCCAGTGGTCTAAATCTTTCTCTGTAATCCCAAACAATGTTCACAAGTAATTGCGACTACATAATGATATAACGTAATACGTAATATTTAATACTAAGAGTCAATTTTTATAATTCTTTTAGAATTTCAAGTTCGCCACAATCTAGAAAAAGATAAAGAAAAACTCGTTGGTCTTTACGTTGGTAATCCTAAGCGAGAAACTGCATGACAAGGAGTGCAGAAATTCTTCTTGCTGCATTTAAAAAGATTACATTTAATTGAGGTTAAAAAGAAAGTTTACGTTCACTTCACACCTCTCTCACTTTTGCAGCAGCACATTCTTATTTTACTTGGCTTACCCATTAGTATTTATACTGGCTCTTAGCTATGTGTAAGGAAAACGGTCTAAGTTACGTTGATGGACATTATCTAAAACAGTCCCAAATCTTTTAGGTAGTTCATTTAGAGTAATACATAATAGTATCTTGGTTTGGTTTAATAACTGGAATCAATTTTTGGCTTTGTTGTGGGTTTTTATTTTATGCTACTTATAAATACTGTTGTCTTTTATTCTATTTTTAGTTTTTATTTTTACCTTTTATGGTAAATATTATGTAATTTTAACTAGTAAACTCGCTTTTTTATTTCTTTGTGTTGTATAATTAGTATTATATATTTCAACACTCTTATTTTTTTTTTGAGTAGTTTAACTTACTACGCAATGGCATAAGTAACGAAAAGAAACTTTGTGATGAAGAAGTGAAAATATTTGTTGAGTAAAAAAACATAGGTAATTTAATAGGGAATCGGCAGTGAGAAGATGCTCTCATGGTTACTTATGCAATTTGCCGAATCCAAAAAATCAAGAGTTGGGAGTCTCTAGCTGGTAGGACAAAACACTCAGCACGAGAGAAAGAAACTCTAAATGCCAACCCAAATATAAAAAATATCAGGTTGATTGACCAAGATAACAAGAAAAGTTTGAAAACACTGTTCGTCGAAAAAATCGGAGAACAAACGATTCGCTCGAATGCGGTTTTGGGTATTGAGATGGTGCTAAGCGCAAGTCCCCAATTCTTCCGTCCGGATAACCCAACTGCATCAGGGTTTTACGTCCAAGAACTAGCTGACAATTTTGCTGCTGCTTCTAGTCAATGGCTACTCGACCGTTACCAAGACCGGGTTCTCAGAGCGGACTTGCATTTGGATGAATCGACCCCACATATTCACGCTTTTATTGTGCCAATCGACCACCGGGGAAGGCTGAATTCCAGAGCGCTGTTCAATGGCAGAAAACAAATGTCGGAGTTGCAGGAAAGTTTTGCCAATGCTGTAAAACATCTGGGAATCGAACGTGGTATCAAAGGGAGTAAAGCCAAACACACTGACATCAAAAAGTATTATACTGCGGTTAATTGTAAATCGGTTCATATAAATCTTGAAGATGTTTTACCAGCACCTGGTGCAAACCAAACAGCTGAAGATTATCGCTCGTCAGTAAAAGAAATTCTTCAACCACAGCTTGATACTTTAAACCACCAACTTGCTGACCGCGAATTTAAACTGAGGGAAGAAAAAAGGCTTGAGAAAACTGCACAAGCAAGCGAACGAGAGCGCAAAAAATTACAAGACCGATTGCAAAATATCGAGTGGACAATAGAATTATGGCAAGCTCAAGCTCATTTGTTGCGAGATTTACCTTTGGAGGATGTGGCTTATCATTTGGGATTATTTCCCGACCCCTCTATAAATAATAGATGGGTTTGCGAGGGACACACTGTAAATATAATTGGTTCTCGATTTTATGATTTTGTTGGTAAGCAACATGGTGGTGGTGGTGCGATTGATTTGGTGATGCATCTACTAAACTGTAGTTTTCGAGAAGCGGTTGTTTGGTTGCATGATACTTTTGGTGAGTCGGGAATGCTGCGTGCTTTAGTCGAGCGCGCTCGCAATGAGGCTGAAAAAATTATTGATGGTGAGCTTCCACAGAATTTTGCTCCACCACAACCAGATGAAAGTCGATGGCTTGATGTGTCTGACTATTTAACGAAGACGCGAAAGTTACCGTCCAGTTTAATTGGTAGCTTGCACTCTGAGGGGTTGATTTATTCTGATGCGAAGAAAAATGCTGTGTTTTTGATGCGCTCTTTTGAAGAAGAAGTTACCGGAGCTTTTTTACGGGGAACTCATGGAGAAAATAATTCTTTTTATGGATTAGCTAAAGGGAGCAAGCGTAATAAGGGTTGGTTCCATATGACTGTTGGTGGTCAAGAATCCGATAAAATTTCTCGCGCTGTTCTGGCTAAGTCCCCGATTGAAGCTTTGTCTATAGCTGTGTTGGACAAGGAAAAATCCCAGAAAACTATTTACATCGCAGTCGATAGTCCCCGGTGTTTACCTATTGAGTTTTTGACTTATATTCCCAACCTTGTGGCTGCCTATCATAATAATGCTTCTGGTCAAGAAATTTTTCTGGGAATTCAGAAAATTTTACCCCAAATTACTCGGCTTAAACCAAAAGCGGAAGATTGGAACCAGCAGCTTGTTCAATATGGTTCACGGTTTAACATTGAGTCAGACCTTTGACGCTAGACTAAAAATAAATGCAACATATGTACGAGTGCAAATCTTTTTATGTTACTAGAGCTAAGACAATTGAGGATTCAACCGGGACAGCAACTGTTACTTGAGGATATTAGCTGGCAACAATTAGAAGGTATTTTGGCAGAATTGGGAGAACATCGTGCCGCTAGACTTTCTTATAGTTATGGATTTCTAGAAATTATGGTTCCCTTACCCGAACACGAAAAAGCTAAAGAAATCATTAGCGATATGATAAAAATTTTACTGGAGACACGACAAATTGCTTTTGAGTCTTTGGGTTCGACAACTTTAAAAAATAAACGCATGACTCAAGCAGTGGAGCCTGATGCTTGTTTTTATATTAAAAATCAAGCAGCAGTTATCGGTAAAAATCGTCTGGACATGAGTGTTGACCCACCTCCAGATTTAGCTATCGAAATTGATTTAACTTCTCGCACTCAGTTGGACAATTACCAAATATTGGGAGTTCCAGAACTCTGGAGATACGGGAAGCAAGGATTACAAATTAATGTGTTGGAAGCTGGGGAATATGTGGAGTCGAATTCGAGTTCTACTTTTCCAGATATACCGATTATTGAGCTTTTTAATAAATATGTTCAGCAAAGTCAAGTTTCTGGCAGAACTCAAGCAATTTTAGCTTTTAGAAATTGGGTGCGGGACAATCTTTGATTTGAAGTAATATAAAATTGAAATGTTAAAAGAACTTCACATAGAGCAAGTTGGTCCATCTGACCATTTTGATGTTGAATTTGCTGATAGACTAAATATATTTACTGGCGATAACGGTCTTGGGAAAAGTTTTTTGCTGGATGTTGCTTGGTGGATTCTCACCGGGAATTGGGTAGAACAACCTGCATATCCACAAAAAAACCGAGAAGTAAATCCCAAAATTAATTGCTTGATTAGCGCTGAAGAAAATATAGGAGAATACCAAAGTAACTTCGATTTTTCTGAGCAGCAGTGGCAGAATTTACAAATGCCTCCTTTGTTAAAAGAGGTAATTATTTACGTACGTGTTGATGGTAGTTTCTCTGTTTTTGACCCTGCTCGCAAAAGTGATGCAGCTTATAATTTTAATCCTGATACACTTTGGAATGGTTTAAAGCAAAATGGTAAAGTTCTTTGTAACGGTCCAATTCAAGATTGGGTCACATGGCAAAACCAAACCAACAAATACCCGTTTCAACTATTTTATAATGTCATTAAAAAACTTGTACCTCATCCAGATGATTCGATAGAAATTGGAGAGCCAACGCGAGTTTCTGTTGAAGATGTGCGCGATATTCCTACAATTAATTTACCCTATGGTAATGTTCCTGTCACTCAAGCCTCTGCTGGGATGAAGCGTATTTTGGGACTTGCTTATTTACTTGTTTGGACTTGGTACGAACATAAAAAAGCTTCTGAACTTAGACAACAAAAGCCCATCAACCAAATAGTTTTACTGATTGATGAAATTGAATCTCATTTACATCCCCAGTGGCAAAGAGTGATTTTACCTACTATTTTAAATGTGGTGACAGAGTTAGAAAATAGTATGAAAATACAGGCTTTAGTCACTACTCATTCTCCACTTGTTCTGGCTTCTTTAGAACCAAGTTTTGAGGAGGAATTAGACAAATTATTTTTATTTAAGTTAGAAAATAAAGATGTTACTCTTGATGAAGTACCTTGGACTAAACAAGGAGATACAGTCGGTTGGTTAACATCAGAAATTTTTGGACTCAAACAAGCTCGCTCTAAGGAAGCAGAAATTGCAATTGAAGCTGCGGAAGTTTGGATGCGAAATGGTGATATGAATGAGTTACCAGATAATTTGAAAAACCACACGCAAATTCATCGAGAACTACTCAGAGTGTTACCCGGACATGACCCCTTTTGGCCTCGTTGGATAGTCACATCAGAAAGAAGAAGTTCTGGGGTATAACAAAGATGATACCGTTTAACTCTATACCAGAACCACCAGATTTTGATGAAAAAGTTCGACAACGAGGGAATGCTTGGTTGGCAAAAAATCCTGACCCGAAAAAAGGAACGCTCATATTATTGGTCACCTTTTAAAAGTTATTTAGCTGATGGGTTTAAGAATTTGTGTGCCTACTCGGTAATGTATGAACCAGTTGGTACAATTGACCATTATAGATGTCGTGATAATTATCGCAATTTGGCTTATGAATGGAGTAATTTTCGCTTTGCTTCTGCTTGGATTAATAGTACCAAGGGTACTCTTGATGACCAAGTGCTTGACCCTTTTGACTTGGGGGAAGATTGGTTTGAAATTTTACTTCCCTCTTTACAGTTAGTACTAACAGATAAAGTTCCGGAGCAACAACGTCAAAAAGCAGAATTTACCTTGGAACGTTTGCGATTGCGGGATGATGAACGAGTTTTGCGTCAACGTCAATCATGGTATCAATTATATTTGGATGGGGATATTACTCTCCAAGGGTTGGAAAAAAAGGCTCCACTTATTGCCCGTGCAATTAAAAAACAGCAGGGAGTAGTTTAGAATTAATAATCTCAATTATTATTTTTAACGGTCATGAGACTAACTATCTAGAGAGATAAAATATGCATCTTCAACAATTATTTACTCATATTCAACATCTTCCCATTCTCCATATTCATCCTTACACCAACTGAAACTACGCCAACATCCATGACTATCCGATTGTTTTTCAAAAACAAATTCGAGAACGCTTTCTCCAGTTTTCAGGCATAAACGTTTCTTATTAATAGCGTCGAACAAAAATAATGTAAGACTAGCATGAAAAATATCTCTCCCACTTTTATTTCCTATCATACCGCCACCAATTACAGCCAACCAAACTGTAGATAGAGGAAAATTATCTCTTTCTTGAGTCCACATCCATCGATAAAATGAAGGAGAGTATGGGTTTTTTAAGTCTAAACTGATTTCGGAATCACGCTGGAAATCTTGACCTATCAAGGTTTAAACAATGTTTGGTTTGCTTTATTTGAAGCTATGCCAATTGCTAGCGGTAAAACTCAGGCTGATGTTGAACGAGTCGTAAAGCAAATTCTCCCTAATCCCCAACACAAATTTGTCTACTATTTTCACCTTAAAGGTAAATAAATCTTATCATAGAAAAATTTTGCATTAGTTAAAAAAAATTAAGAAGCAGAGTGCTCGTTATTGGTTTAATATTATTACACAGTTGTTTGCATCTATGAAAGACGAGTCGCAGTTATGGCAAATGTCACAACAGGACAGCAGCAAGAAATTGTAGAATTACGAGCGTTACACTTAACGCCAAAACAAATTGCTCGTAAACTTGGTTTGAAGGTGTCCGATGTTAACACTGCAATTCAACATCAAGCAGAAGAAACAGCCTTAAATAGAAAAGCGACAGGTGAATTAGACCCACTATATCAATGCTTCGCAACTGCTAATTTGGTTAGATTATTGCCAGACAATTCTGAACTAGCAGAGCTTAAGAAGTTAGTTGAAAATATTACTAATGTATATACTAATGATTCTGTTAACGGTTTAGGATTAGTGGTAATTGCACGCGAAGGTAAATATAATGAACTAAGTATTTGTAGTTATCTTTTAGACCTTTGGTGTTTGGGTGTTAAAGATAGTATTGCACCGCGTAAAATTAATCGGTTAAAATTTAAAGAATTTGTAGAAAAGTCGTTTGATGCATTTCCCGAACCACCCCAAGAAATAACTATCTCCGTTGCACAAGGTATGATTTATAGTGCTTTGGAATATGCAGATAAATTGGGATTCCAACCACATCGAGATTTTGCTGAGTCGCGTTTACATTTAGGTGATTGGAATGGAGAAATTCGTATTGAAT
>JAESGU010000123.1_pt1 | contig 40629 bp, 34 predicted proteins | sample 9266271 | NCBI WGS metagenome assembly JAESGU01 (sample SAMN15740544, study PRJNA653495) | algae metagenome | isolation source: Scytonematopsis contorta HA4267-MV1 and co-occurring heterotrophs from mud... | place: USA: Palolo Valley Trail, Honolulu, Hawaii | collected 2009-07-25
GATTGACGGCGTTAAAGCTAGAGGAGAAAAAGCTAACTACAGTACGCAACGTGTCAAATTTGACTCTAACCGTTCAGGTTAACTTTTCGTTACATAGTTATAAATTTTCCCGCCCACCTACTTAGAAGAAATAGGACATTCCACCAAGTCCAACCAATACACCACCTAATATATAAAAAAATAGTGTTGAGCCTATAGAAGTAGGTGCGAGCTTATTTTTCCACCCTGAAAAACCGGGACTAACCATACAGCACAAAATGGACAAGTTGATTTATAACATAGTCTGCCCATTATTTTGGCTAATATCCCAATTTTGTAAAAATAATTTGTAGCGGGACGCATAAGCGACCTAAATCTCAATTTCTTTATCTGGGAAAGTAGCTTTCAATGAATTAATAAAGTGCTGGTCTAGTTCACTAACGTTTAAACAATAAACTATTCGCATACCTCTATTATATTTTTGCCTATATAAACCTTATACTACAATACTACTTTTTGTATTTTTTATTATCAATATAATTTTCAATATTTTGTAGCAGATGAGTTAAATACGTGACGATTTTTTCTTTTTGGTCAATCAAGTCACTCCAAGATATCTTATTTGATGCATCACAAAAAGATACATTTCCGTGAGCTAAATCGCATCTGATTTTGACTACAGAATCAAGGATATTATTTATTTCTTTTTCTGGGACTCCCAACTTTCCATAAAAGCCATACATATCTATGAGTTCCTTAATAGTCTTAGCATCTAAATTTCCTGATATTGGAATATTTGTTGGTTCTAGTATAACTACATCATTATCTAAAATTAGCCTCAGTGCATCTTGAAGATTATCTGCTACAGTTTCCTTTTTAACGTAAGAGTCTCTAAAACTTTTACTCAAATCATTTAAGACCCATAACCTTTGTATGTTCGGACTTAAATCTTTGTAACTTAGCTTTTCTATAGAAATAGCATCATGAATGGCAGTTATTCCATTTCTAGTAGAAGACTCTACCAAGTTATATAGTAAAAGATAGCAATGGGATTTGAGAATTTTTTGAAGGTCACTATCAACTGTATATTCACCAGATGGAAAAGTGATTGAATTTGTGGAAAAAGCTCCAAGCTGTTCAATTTCGTTGACTAAACTAAAATACTTATTAATCTCGGCTACTCTCCGATGAAAATCTCTTATAAACTCTTTCATCAGATTTTACCAAGAAGCTTATCCTTTACATAGTCAATTCTTTTCCGTATATTATCAGGTTTATGGGTTTGATAGCGACTGATGGGAATAATAAATGAATTTATCTGATTACTTTTATCTAAAGTTTTCCATAAACCCTTAACAACTAAATTATGGTTTTGCTGAAGAGCAAGATGGGAACCGACAGAAATAGCTTCAAAATAAGAACGTGAAGTAGCATCAGACTCATAATACTTTTTAAAAGCACTAGGAAAAGTCTTTTTAACAAAATCCAACATTTTATTAAAATCATTTAATTTATGATTTTTTTCCTCTTCCTGGAAATTTTTATTTTTCCAAATAATATATTCATCCAGAAATCTGGCTACACCTGTTCGCTCAAGGTCAGCAGAAGCAGAGCCATCAAGAAAGCAAAATTCTGGATAAGTTTCCGAAAAAGCAAAAAATCTGAGAACAAGTTCAGCCTCTTCATACCTATTTTGGAAGTATTTAGAAACAGGACACAGTTCAATAAATAATTCATTTTTAGTGCATTCAAATACGAAGTCAATAAAGTCACCTCGATACACACCTTTCCTAGTCTCCATAGGAGTTAAATCAAGGCTACTAGTATTTATCCGGTCAAATACATCATTTCTAACTCTTTCATCAACCTTCTCTGAAAGAACTATCATCCTTATAGGAGTATTCTTAAACTTTCTCTGACGTGATAAAGCGAGGTCATTAAAACAAAAACCATTTAGATAATCTAAAGTTCTCAAATTACTTAACTGCAGTTTATTCGTCATAAAAGCAGCTAAAGTTCTAATTCTCTGAGAACCATCAACTATTTCTAATCTTCCAGTTTCTTCAATTTCAGCAACAAAAATAAGAGGGATAGGTAGACCAAGAATAATTGACTCAATTAATCTTGATTGACGGGTTGTATCCCATACAAACTCTCTCTGATACTCAGGTACATAAATCTCACTTAGGTCATCATCATCTTTTTCCAAATATTTACTGACAACAATTTCTATTGTAAATTCCCTAGTATCATAGTCAATTTCTTGTCTCTTATTATTAATTTGCTCCTCCGCCATACCAATTCGGTCTTGCTGAACAACCATTGATATAAACTCCGCTTATATATAACTTTCTCTAAATAACTTATAGTACTTAACAGAAGGATTTACCCACCCTTACCTTAGTTATAACATTCAGCTTCCTAGAAAAAATAGTAGCCCCCTCCCCGCAAGCGGGGAGGGGGTTGGGGGTGGGGTTCTTTGGAGTTCTTTGGGAGTTCTAAAAAGCGTCTTGCAACTCGTAAAAATCAGGTGAAACATAATCCTTACGCAAAGGAAAACCCACCCAATCTTCCGGCATTAAAATCCGCTTCAAGTTAGGATGTCCTTCATAGACAATCCCATACATATCGTAGGACTCACGCTCTTGCCAATCAGCCGCTCTCCAAATCCAATATACAGAAGGTAAAGTTGGGTTTTCCCGTGGTAAGAAAACCTTCACCCGTACTTCCTCTGGCTTATCAGCATTATCACTCACCTTCACCAAGTGATACATACTAACCAGTTCTTGTCCGGGGCCCAAATCAATACCGCACTGACACTGTAAGTAATTAAACCCATAAGCATACAAAGCAGTAGCAATGGGAAGTAGAAAATCGCGGTCAACTTTTATAATTTCCACACCTTGATGGTCAGCTTCTAAAGCTTCGTGGACAAAACCATTTTCGGTTAACCAAGCGGAGGTTTTACCCCCCTGAACTATTTGAGTTTGTTCTTCAGCCACGGTCTACCTCTTCTTTCTTTGCTGTTAACAGTGCGGGAGGAATGGGTAAACCCATTGCTTCCATTAATTGTTGAGGTGGAACAGCGCGAGTCTCAGACTGCATGTACTTACCAGTGAGAATCTCAGGTACGGGCTTCAAGTTATGAGTCGTGCTGTAGTAGCGGTGTGTTTGCTTGATTGCACCACGCTCTTGCATCGAATCGTTAGAGATTTTCTTCCGCAACTTAATAATAGCGTCGATAATTGCTTCCGGACGGGGAGGACAACCAGGTAGGTAAACATCTACAGGTATCAATTTATCAACACCACGTACAGCCGAGGGGGAGTCAACACTGAACATCCCACCAGTAATAGTACAAGCACCCATAGCAATTACATACTTGGGTTCAGGCATTTGTTCATAAAGACGCACTAACTGGGGTGCCATCTTCATGGTGATAGTACCTGCGGTAATAATTAAATCCGCTTGACGAGGGCTGGAACGGGGAATTAATCCAAAGCGGTCGAAGTCAAAACGTGAACCAATCAAGGCTGCAAATTCAATAAAGCAGCACGCAGTACCAAACAGCAGAGGCCAAAGGCTGGAAAGTCTAGCCCAATTGTAAAGGTCATCAACGGTAGTCAAGATGACATTTTCCGAAAGTTCTTGAGTAACTGTGGGACGACCAACGGGGTTGAGGATGCGCTCTGTTTGCTGCTGCTGAATGTTTTTTGTGTCAGAATTTAAGACCATTCCAAAGCTCCTTTACGCCATGCATAAACTAGCGCAATTACAAGAATTGCAATAAAAATTAAAGCTTCAATAAATGCCAATAACCCTAAGGTATTGAATGCAACAGCCCAAGGATACAGGAATACAGTTTCCACGTCGAACACAACGAAGACCAGCGCAAACATGTAGTAGCGAATGTTGAACTGAATCCAAGCTCCACCGGTAGGTTCCATACCACATTCATAAGTGGTACGACGTTCCGCACCGCGACTAGAGGGACGCAGAAGCTTTGAAGCTGCGAGAGCTAAGGCTGGAACTAGGCTGCAAACGATTAAAAAGCCTAGAAGGTACTCGTAACCGCTGAGAACAAACACAATAAATATCTACCTTTAAGAGTGTAATTACTTTGTTACCTTCTTTTACATTATAGCGATTAGGCTTTTCTGGATATTACGCCACAGAGCGTTATATCTCATTTGATTCGTTTTTGCAATCGATAGAAAAATCTGACAGTTGTGTCATAATTTTTAACGTATATTTAAGGATTGCTCCTCATCAGTTTTACGGTTATGAGCGAACAAGTCGAAAAAGCTGAACAAGCTGCACAAGCTGAGCAAACAGAACAAGTAGCCGTCCAACCACCTGAATTAGACGGCTATGAATGCCTTGCTTGCGGATATGTTTACGACCCTGATAAGGGAGATGAAAGTCGTCAAGTAGCTCCGGGAACTGCATTTCCGGAATTAAGCATAACTTGGAGATGTCCCGTCTGTGGAGCCAAAAAGGCTGCTTTCAAAAACATTGGGTCAGTGAAAAAAGTATCGGGTTTCCGAGAAAATTTGGGCTATGGCTTTGGTGTAAACACCATGACTCCATCCCAAAAAAATCTCCTGATTTTCGGTGCTATGGGAATTGCCGTTTTATTTTTTCTCAGCCTCTACGGTTTAAAATAACAACACAGCATATTCTTTCTTAATTGTCAAGTTCGATGATTAAACAAAATTAACGAGTACAAATGTCTGCAATTACGAAAAGTTGGCAAAAGCTATTTGCCCTAGTCCTTGTCGGTCTTTTATGTATAGGGTGTAGCCGTGTTTCTGCTACAACTTACAACCCTTGGAAAGTGGTCAGTGTCCCCACCGAGGAAAATCTACTAGATATTTCTTTGGTTGGTAACTCTGGGCATGGTTTCTTGGTCGGCAGTAACTCTACCCTGATGGAAACCAAAGATGGAGGAGAATCTTGGCAGCCTATAGCATTAGAACTAGGCGACGAGCAACAGTATCGTTTTAACTCAGTATCATTCTCTGGCTCTGAAGGTTGGGTTGCGGGAGAACCTTCTTTAATACTGCATACCACTGATGAAGGTCGTTCTTGGTCACGTATACCATTGTCGGAAAAGTTACCAGGAAATCCTTTAAGTGTTGTCGCTTTGGGTCCTAATAAGGCAGAAATGGCAACCAACGTCGGTGCTATTTATCAAACAGCCGATGGTGGTAAAAACTGGAAAGCGCAAGTAGAACAATCGGTGGGTGTGGTTCGTAACCTAAAACGTTCGGACGATGGTAAATACGTTGCAGTTTCCGCTAAAGGAAATTTTTACTCCACTTGGGAACCTGGTTTAACTTCGTGGGTCGGACATAACCGTAACAGTTCCCGTCGTTTAGAAAATATGGGCTTTGCCGACAACGGACGTTTGTGGATGCTAGCACGAGGTGGTCAAATCCAATTTAGCGACCCAGAAAAACCAGATGAATGGTTAGAAGCTCAAAACCCAGAGCGCTCAGCTAGTTGGGGTTTACTAGATTTAGCCTATCGCACCCCAGAAGAAATTTGGATTGGTGGGGGTGGGGGTAGTATGCTGCTTTCTACCGACGGTGGTAACACTTGGCAACGCGATACTTTGCTTGAAAAAGTGCCTGCGAATTTCTACAAGGTAGTATTTTTCTCACCAGATGAAGGTTTTGTGGTTGGAGACCACGGTGTTTTGCTGAAATATCAACAAGTTGCAGCAACTCCCGAAGCGGAAACCCCTAAGTCCGAAACATCTGAGAAATTACCAACAAGTTAAGTATCGCTGCTTATTTCTGAGAAAAAAGTTGCAACTTGTAACTCTTTCTTAACTTTGTAGGATAATAAACTCATAAAGCTTTAGGTTGAATAATTTGGATGTCACTTTTGATTTCAGTCTTGTTCAGTACAAACTGGTAGCAAATATGACTTTCGATAGTTAATTACCTAACGCTCTTAATTAACTGTTGTGTTCGTGAAGGTAGGGAATCAATGTCAGGAAGCACTGGAGAACGTCCGTTTTCGGACATTATTACCAGCATCCGTTACTGGGTAATCCACAGCATCACCATTCCTGCGTTATTTATTGCAGGTTGGTTATTTGTTAGTACCGGTTTGGCGTACGACGTATTTGGCACACCTCGCCCTAATCAGTATTTCACTGAGACACGGCAGGAATTGCCCATTGTCAATAATCGTTTTGAATCGAAAAAACAAGTTGAACAATTTATCGGAAAGTAGTTTGACATCATGACCAGCGGTAATAATATCAACCAACCAATTCAATACCCAATTTTTACCGTCAGATGGTTGGCGGTTCACACATTAGGCGTACCAACATTATTCTTTTTGGGCGCTATCGCGGCTATGCAGTTTACTCAACGTTAGGAGACAAAAATGGAAAGATTGCCTAACCCCAATAGGCAGCCGGTGGAATTAAACCGGACTTCCTTATTTCTTGGGCTACTGCTAATTTTCGTTCTAGGGATTCTGTTTTCCAGTTACTTCTTTAACTAACTAGGAAAATTAATATTAGTCCTTTTTCTTTAATTTACGTTAATTTGCTCAAGGGAGGAGAAATACGTGTCTGGAAGTGGAAGAATTCCCCTGTGGGTAGTTGCTACTGTTGCAGGGCTAGGTGTAATTACTGTTGTAGGCATTTTCTTTTACGGAGCCTATGCAGGAGTTGGTTCCTCCATGTAAATGATGGTGAACCATTACGAAACTAAGATTTTTTAGCATCAGTTAAAAAATTCATATCAAAAAACCGCCTATGTGATAGTCTTAACTACCCAATAGGCGGTTTTGCTTTGTCGGTAAATTAACAAGAAAGTAAATTAACCGATGCTATCGCTTTCGATGTATAGCAGCATAAATGCCATAACAACTGCTGGGAAAACCAAACCAGTCAAAGGAACGAGAATAGAAGGTAGGAAAGATGCTGACATAATAAATATTCCTGTCATGTGAAACTACAATCCAAAACGAGCTTACTGCAAATCTTCCCCTCAATGTTTAAATTCTAAAGATTTTTAACAGTTTTACAGCAAATTTCAAGTTAGTAAAATACAAGCGGGCGAGCAAGGATGCCCACCCCACAAGAGTTTGACATTAAACCTATGTACCCAATTTACCTGCGAACTGCTATATGTAGAGACCGTACATGTACAGTTTTTACGACAAGACATGTAACATTTCCACATCTTGCAAACGTGGTAGGTCAGGAGGAATAATTGTCCTGACTACGGTAGCTTTGTGACTTTCTTGCTCAGTAGCCAAATCTATCGCGATTGCTTCTAAACGAATTTCCAGACAACCAAAGGGGATGCGTAATTGTGTTGTTAATTCCAAAACTCCTTGAGAATTTAGTAACAAATTTGTCAGTAAGTGGGGTCCGTCGAGCAACCAACGAGTTTGGTAATCTTGCATCCACAATTTAACAGCTAAGGAAGAACCAACATTTGGTATCTCCACACGTACCCTAATTAATTGTCCAGCAATTAATTCACCTTGTGGTACATACAACTGAGGAGTTGGCAACGATTCCATTATCTCTTCCCTAATAGACAGAAAACTTGATGGAACAGGCACTAATTGATTTGCCGATTCCTGAGCTGGGGTGTTGATAGGAGTAATAACTTGTAGTTCTTCCTCGGTATCATCATCAACGACAATTTCTTTCGACAACCACGCAGGTGGAATTTTTGGTGGTGGGAGTGGTGGGGGTGGGGGTGGTATTGGTAATTTCCTTTTTACTGGAAATGGAGGAGGAGGTAGGGGCAAAGGAGGAGAGGGGGGGATAGGGAGAGGGGGGGAGGGGGTGAGAGAGGGAGATGACAATTCGGTATTTTGTGGTTTTTTTAGCTCTGATTTTGTTAGTTCTGATTGTGTTAGTTCTGCTTGTGTTAGTTCTGCTTGTGTTAACTCTGGTTTTGTTAACTCTAATTCTTCTTGGGAATAATCTTGAAAATCTACTGTTATGGGTTCGGGTGTTAAGTATGCTTGACTTTCAAACCACTTTTGTAGTAATGGAGATTTCTTCAGATTATTAATTCGTGCTGATTCATTTACCGACTCATCTAATGTTGCTTGGGATAGTGGTTCATCCAAAGTGGTTTCATCTTTTGCAGTTGTTTCGTTTGAAAGTAGATTTTGTTGGTCTACATTGTTGGACACTAAACTGCTTGATACTAAACTACTTGAGGATTGAGACTCAAATTCTGTAATAGCCGCAATGGTCTTCGTAGTATCATCACTTTGGTAATTTGCACCACTCAAAGCTTTCATTTCTTCTCTACTTCCTGGTAAAGCTTTGATACGTTTTAAATAAGGAAATATACTACCTCTACTGCGGTTTTTGCGTTTTGTCGGGGGGTGGTCTGCTACGACTACTGCTGTGGTACTTAATTTGGGTTCATATCCTGGAACCTTCGGTAGTTGAGGAGAACGTTCCGGACGCGATTTATAAAAAGAATTGGGGTTGATTCGTGGTGGTAAAGTCTTTTTCGTGATTGGATGTACATTTAGTGTTTTAGGTTTAGGAGTTTTGACTAAATTTAATAATTCCAAATCCAAACTTACTGGTGGTTCTTTCTGGTTTGCTTCTGGAATTGGTTCACTTAGCTCCTCCATTATTGCTGGCAGATTTTTAACGGTAGCACTAATCGCTAAAAGTTCTGATAAATTGGCTGTAATAGTAAAAGACTGACTTGCTAAAAGTTCTAGTTCACCAACACTATCTAGCACACTATATAAACTTACATTTGCTAATATCAATTTTGAATCGCAGTCTGCGGGAACATCTATTGAACAATTAAAAGTAAAGGGTAATAAATTTTCTGATAACGATTGCCGTACTTGCCTTAATAATTGTGAATTATGAGGTGACCGTAGTTCAATTTGTAGTTGAGTGGGGAGTGGGGAGTGGGGAGTGGGGAGTGGGGAGTTGGCAGTTGGCAGTTGGGAAGAAAATGTTTGTGATAGCTCGACCTGTCCGCTAATGGTTAAAGTTTCTCCCCAAGAAACAAAGTAATTTTGGGTTTCTAAATTTAAAAGTAGTGGTAAGTTTTCTAGTTCTAATGTCGAATATTCTTCTTTTTTCTCTTCTAATAAAGATTCAGAATTGGGAATTGCTAACTCAATCAAGTTATGCAAAATTTGTTCTGCTGTTTCTCCCTTTAACCAAACCGGGGTTTCGATATTTTCTTGAGAGTTAGAATAAACAACTTGCGTAGAGATTTGCTGGTCAGAGATTTGTGCGGGAACTACATCCTCTACTGTTAAAACATCAGACTCGTCTGCCAGCTGTACTTCTAAAGCAGAGCTATGGGTATCCTCCTGCTGTATCACCTCAGTAATTTCAACTACAGGCAATTCAGATTTATTCACACCTTCGTAATCAACAGCTACTGATACCTGACTATTTGTGTCTTCCCTCGAATCCGATAACTCGACAATTTCGGCATTATTACCTTGTTCATCAACAGTTTCATTTAAATTAATTACAGATATTTCCTCAGTAATTTCCGCAATTAACTGTTCAGTCTCATTTTTATTATCAGAAACTAAGCTTGCAGGGGAAGCAGTATCAAAACTTGGCGAAGAAGATAAAACTAGCACATCTTCTTTATCTACCTCATTTCCCTTATCTCCCTCATTTCCCTTATCTTCCTTGTGTTCAATAACAGGAGCAGGCAAAACCTCTAGAACTAAATTGTGTTGCCAGGATTTGCCTAGCAAATCTGACATTATGTCACCAGAGCAACCTAATTCCCACCTACCTGCTTCAAGATGGGTATAGGGAATAATAGCTATTAAACCTTCTGTATTAGTACGACGCGAACGCTTATTAATTCGTCGCTTCGGAGGAGATTCATTTCTTTGAGAATAAGTTACCCGTACTTCCACATCAGTATCTGGACGGTCGGAACGAGCCACAACCCGATATCGACCTTCCACGATTTCTACAGTTGCCGACTCAGTTAGTCGCCAAGTGCGCTCGCCTTGTTTCTGTATTAGAAATTGCCAATGTTCCATTTTCTATCACGCCCAGACCCGCAATCCATCAGCAAAGTATTATTTGCATTATATTGCTAGCAAGTGTACCTCAGTAATTTGTATTGCGCTGTATAATCAAATGTTTTTTTTAAAACATAAAACCCCGCACGTAGAACCCCACCACCAATCCCCTCCCCGCACGTAGAACCCCACCCCCAACCCCCTCCCCGCACGTAGAACCCCACCCCCAACCCCCTCCCCGCACGCGGGGAGGGGGCTACGAAAAATAGACGGAAATGCTGGGTTTCTGATTGTTAGATTTTAGATTTTAGATTTTAGATTTTAGAGACTACCTATGATAGGTCGTAGCCCCCTCCCCGTAAACGGGGAGGGGGTTGGGGGTGGGGTTTCTTGTAGGGTTTGGGGGTGGGGTTTCTTGTGAGTTTCGGGTGAGTTTGAGTTAGGATTTCTTGTGGAGTTTGAAATTAACCCCTACTATAACGGTTGTTATAATAAGCAAGAATTTTCCCTACTTGTTGGCGATTATCAGGACTGGATTTTTCTGAATACTCAATCCATAAACCGCCAATTTGACTTTGATTGTAATCAAATTCCTGGCTAAACTGAGGGATTAAACCCACGGATGTGCCTTCAACTTGACGTAAATGAGCAGCTATCTCGCGATAAACTGCTAACGGCAAGCCAGGGAATTCAATTTTTTCTCTTGCGGTTGTCATTTACCAAACTCCAAAACAGGTGAAATTCAACTTGATATTCGAGTTGATATTCACATTGTTGTTTAAATTGGAGTCGCCATCGAAACTGGATTACCAGAAGCCGCTGTCGGTTGGCCTACGTTTCGTGACCCCTCCCCTACCATTCTCGCAACTTCTATACCATATTGTTCCAAAATTACAATTGGGTCAGAGCCATCGTTCATTTCAATACGTTTGACTAAAACCCCATTTGCTAGTCGCTGACCAGCTTGTACATAGCGACTGGTTGGTTCATTAGGTACTCTGATAATGGCCTGAGGTGCGCTACCAACTTGAACAATGCCAGTTACCACAACCGCTCTTGCCATATCAGGCTGTGGTGGTGGTGGTGCTAAAGGAGCTAAATCTGGAGTACGGACAACAGGAGGCATTTTGCTAGGTATGACCGGAATTGAAGCGCGAGGAGGAATCGGTCTGACTGCTATTCTTTGAGAATTTCTGTTTTTCCTGGCTAATGCCAATTTATTTGCATTACTCCTCTGCTGATTAGCTAAGCTTCTACGTCTAAATTCATCACTACCTGCAGCACTTACTCTACTACGTTGTGCTGGTCTTAGCATCGCGGCTGAAGTGCTAGGAATGATTGTTCTTCTTCTAGCAGTCGGTAGCGGGGGCACAACAGGAACAGGTCTTTCAGACGAAGGCGTTGTGACAGGAACAGGAACAGGTGATGAAACAATTTGAGCGAATGGGTCAGGACGGCCTCTGGTCACTACTCCTACTCGCTCAGTGGGATTCGTTGGTTGAATTAAATTAGCAGCACTAGTGGGAACTGTTGATGTCGTCACTTGTTTAGGAGCGACAACTGGATTGTTAAAAGCCTGAGTCTGAGACGGTGTAGACTGAACTGCCGGTGTTTCAGCAGGTGTGGGATTAGTGGCATTCGGGTCGCTAGATTGTGTCCCACCATCTCCGGAACATCCAGCAATCGTCAAAGCCAAAATTGCAGCAACTGCCATTTTTGAATTTCTGCCCATTAGCGGTTCTCAAAAAAGTTAATAAAATTTACTTGTTGAAATCAAGTTCCCTGAAGTTAACGCTCATCAGAAGAAATCTGAATACCGTTATAACCTAATCAAATCTACGGCAAGAATTGTTTATTACACTACAATCCAGTAGAAATGCGGGTTTTACGATTTTTATAACTAATCTTCTGTCGCTCCCATTAAGCCTTTCAACAAGTCCAGTCCTTTTTTGACTCGCCGCGATACCGTAACAACACTGATACCTAATAATTCAGCGACTTCTTTTTGTGTCAAGTCGTGCAAAAAGACAAATTCCAAGACTTCACGGGTACGTTGTTCTAATTGAAAAAGTGCTTGTTGCAAGCGAATTTGGTCTTCTTGTGCTAATTGGAAACTGCGGTAGTTGTTATCAGGAACTAATTCTCCCAAACAGGGGGAACCTTCCTCTCCATCTTGGACTGGTACATCCAAGCTCAAAGGTGCGCGATTGACCCACGCTAGCTTAATTTCTTGCCATTCCTGTGTAGAAATGGACAGTGCTGCAGCTAATTCTGAGTCGGTTGGTTGGCGATTGTACTTTTCTCGCAAACCACGGGAGACACCGATTGCTTGTTGTTGTAATGCTAGGTAGCGACGGGGAATTCTTACTGCTACCCCTTTATCTCGCAGATAATGTTGAATTTCTCCGCGAATGTACGGAATTGCAAATGAACTGAAAGCATGACCTTTGGCAATATCGAATCTTTCAATTGCATTAATAAGACCTAAGCAACCTACTTGGAGTAAGTCCTCATAGCTTTCATGGCATTGATTAATCCAATAATGAGACTCTTTTCTAATCAATCCAAAATTCATTTGAACCAATCGATTACGAATAACAGGGTCACGAGTCTGCTGATATTCACGTAACAATTGCCAAATTTCATGCTTTAGCTCATTGGTGACGACTGTAGTAGGCATAGCACCAGCCAAATAATTTATTAAAGATGAATTTAAAATTCGCTTTATTTCAAGAGTGAAAATTTATATATTATTCGACGAGAAACTACCACGGAGAAGAACTAATTAAGCACTTACCCGTAGAGTACGGTATTATCAAATAATCTATAACTCTATGTTCTGATACATCTATTGAAAAAGTTACCAGGCAAGAGTAAAAATTCAACCCTATTGAAATTTACGAAAAGGATATTTTATTTGTAGGAGTCCTGACTTGTGTGTGGGTTCACAAACCGCATACAGTTAAGATATAAAACTTGCTACCAATTAACCAACCGGGATTCTACTTAATCTGGTTTTTTAAGCTTCTCACGCACTGTGTATATAGAGAATAAGAACAAAAACGAATTAATCGATTTTTCACTCATTTTCATCCCCAAAAATACTTAGTTTGTAATCATATTAATGTTAACTTGACAATCATAAATCTCAAGCTAAGATAGTATGAATGTTTACTAAAGAGAACAACAAGAACATCTTTAAAAATGGGGAATGGGGAGTAGGGAATGGGGAGTAGGGAATGGGGAGTGGGGAATAGGGAGTGGGGAATGGGGAATGGGGAATAGGGAATGGGGAAAGTAAATATAGAACTTTTTAGTTGAGTTAGTGCAAATTAAATTAGTCAAAATGTTGTAAATTAGTCAAAATCTTGTGGGGTGGGCATCCTTGCCCGCCCTTGAATATTTTGCCAGACCACTCCCCACTCCCCACTCCCCACTCCCCACTCCCCACTCCCCACTCCCCAAAAAAAAGGTAAAAGGTTAAGCATTTCTACTCTGTACCTTTTACCCAAATGTTTAGGTTGCTCGTTTTGTGTTAGGGGTTAAATCCCTATTACATAACTTAATTGCGAATTACTTAGGTGTTGAAGGTTCAATTCTGCCGTAGAAGATACCGCGAATCTTAACATCTACGGGTTCTTTAGCTCCTAAGTCTGTATCAGACGGCTGTATACTCTCGAAAGTACCCGCTACTTCACCGCTAGAGTTATCTATTTTGGCTACGGAGAGGGAAATATTACCTTCGAGGACGTTAGCGCTCTTGACGTTTGTGCGTAGAAGTTCTTCTTCGTCTGCTTGAGCGGGTAGAGCTACTGCGTTGTCATAACCACTAACTACACCACGACCTTTAGGGTCAAGGAAGGCTGCACCACGATATGAAGGAACGCGGAAGCTACCTTCAAAGTCGGTGGATGTGTTAATGCTGGTCAGGTTAGGTTGTGTTGTGGCAACTAAACCTTTAACGGTGAACAAGAATGGTACGCTTTCACCACCAGGTAGTTTAACGGTGATAGCTTGGAAGTCAAACCCATCTTTTTCCGCAAATGTTAAGCTACCGTCGTTGTTAACCTTTATGTCACCTTGAATTTGGTCAAGGGAGAAGGTTTTACGAGTCAACAATTTGCCTGGGACAAATTCTGCTTCTTGACGTTTATTAGTAGGTTCTTCTTTTACAAAGAAATTTGTGGGTTCTAAGCAAAGTTCTTTGATGGTGTAACTTTTTCCCGATTCTATGGGGATGGAACCGCGACTTGTTTCTGTCATTTGCGGACATCTGTTAGCTAAACCAGTACCTCTTACTTGGTCGTATGTAAGTAGTTCTGCTGTCGCTACTTCGTCTGAAGCGTCACTACAAGCTGTTAAAAGCCCTATACATACAACTAAAACAGCAACGATTAAACCGCGAAACCTCATGGCCAACCTCAATCTCAAAAATTAATATTGTTGTTGTAAAACTGAAGAGAAGTTGTGATATGTGCCGATAATCGACATCCAAAACTTCTACGTGCTAAACGCTTTTAAACGTATCGCGTTTTGGGGCAAAAACCTGAAAATTTTCGCTAAGCACTACTGAAATTCAATAGCCACTGCTAAAATTTTTGGCAATTCCACGTAACATAGAACTGGCACAAAGCATACTTCCAGAAATTATTTGTTACAAGTCCCTCAAAAGGCAATCTTACGCTGATTAAGGCCATTTAACGCTTTTTTTGTAACAATATGCAACATTGGTATTACCCAATATTCCGTGTGATATACGTGTTGCCACTCTATACAACCCATTATTTTATGGGCGAAACTCAGTCAATCATACGATTTTTTGAACATGAAAAGTTAAACATGCTCGCATTTTGTAACTATCAGATGTGTGTCGAGTACCAATACTTGTTAGTTACGAATGTGGCCTAATGGAATTGATAAAGGAGTAATACGATGAATAATGGTAAAAATGTAGATTCAAAAGAGTTGTTTAATAAATTGCAAGATATTGGCAATGTGGTACAGGAAGCAGTGACATTTTGTCAAGGGGATTCAAAATCTCTTTTGGCTTTGTTGCGGGAGTTGGAGAGGTTACACCGAGAAATTCGCGATGTGACTTTTGTCCCTGGTTTGCCAGATAACCGTCAAGGTCTTTACTCTCTGCTCAAAGATATTGAGGCTGAGGGTGGTTGGCCTTATATTGAGCGTATGCGGTTGCAAGCCTTTCTTAAAAATTTGCTAGATGAAAATGACGGATGACTGTTGACGGATGACTGTTGACAGATGACTGTTGACGGATGACGGATGACTGTTTAAATTCAATTACAACTTTCTACTGATACACATTAGACCAGTCTTCAGCCCTCAGACGTGCGTACTTCTGCCTTCTTTAACTCACCCCGTCACAAAGAGTACGGTCGCGTCCTTCGACATTGCGGTTATGTTTTAGGTAGTCACCAACCCAACCACAGCCTCGTTTGAGCAGGTTATCCATATCCAAGTTCCACAAAATGATTGTGTTGTCGTGACCTGCTGATGCGATGGTGTTGCCTTGAGGGTTGAAACTAACGCTTAAAACGGGTGCGCTATGTCCGCTAAGGATTTTGAGTAATTTACCATCACGACTCCACAGCTTAACTGTACTGTCATAACTCGCAGCAGCAAGTGTCTCACCGTTTGGGCTGAAACTGACAGCACTAATGCTATCGCTGTAACCTTTTAACAAAGTTCTAAATAAAGTACCGTCTGGTCGCCATAATTTTACGGTATTATCCCAACCAGCAGAAGCGATAGAGTTATCACTGGGGTTAAAACTTACACCTAAAACCCAACTGTTATGGGAAGATAAGGTTCTCAATAATTCACCAGAAATCCGCCAAAGCTTAATACTTTGGTCATCGCTCGCAGAAGCTAGAACTTTACTATCTGGGCTAAAACTGACGCTATTGACCCATCCTTGATGTCCCACAAAGGTTCTCAACAAAACGCCTTGACGGCTCCAAAGTTTTACTGTTTGGTCTTTGCTTGCAGACGCTATAAACTGACCATCGGGGCTGAATGTAACATTCATTACACTATTGCGATGTCCCCGTAATGTATTGAGTAAAGTTCCGTCCCGTCGCCAAAGTTTGATGGTTCCGTCGTAACTTGAAGATGCCACAATTTGACCGTCTGGGGCAAAGCTGACGCTAGAAACTCTTTCTGTATGCCCCTGCATGGTTCTATAAAGTTTACCCCCCTCCTTATCTGTTCCCATATTCACTTGCCAAAGTTTGACTTTGCGATCGCGTCCACCAGATGCCAACATTTGTCCATCGGGACTCCAAGCAACGCTCAAAACTTTATCTTCGTGACCGCGTAGTACTGGAAGAGAAGGTGGGTCTAAACTCCAAAGTTTGATGCTTTTGTCATAACTAGCGGAAGCCAAAATTTTGTTATCTGGACTAATGGCTACACTTACAACCGCATCGTTATGTCCTTTAAGGGTACGAATTAAACTGCCGTCAATACTCCAATGGTTAATAGTATTATCATCGCTTCCAGAAAGCACTTCTTCACTGTCTGGAGTAAAGTTCAAACTCCAAACAGTGTTTGTGTGTTTTTGTAAAGTTTTATCAGGTAAAACTTGTAAATTGTCTTTATTACCCAAAAAACGCCACAATTTGACGCTTGTGTCTTTGCTACCAGAAGCAAGCATTTGACCGTTAGGACTGAAAGCGAGAGCGGTTACACCTTTTTTGTGTCCTTGTAAAGTTCTGACTAAAGTGCCATCTCTACGCCAAATTTTGACTGTCTTATCTTCACCAGCAGTGGCAATAAACTGACCATTGGGGCTAAAGATAGCAAATTGAACCCACCCTTGATGACCTTTAAGTGTTCTAACTAAACTACCATCTTGGTTCCAAATTTTAGCGGTACCATCCTTGCTACTAGAAACTAATAACTGACCATCGGGGCTAAAGTCAACGTTAAAAACATAATCACTGTGCCCTTCCAAAATTTTGTCAGGATTGGGGTTAAATAATCCAGTACTGGGGTTTTTGCGCCAAAGTAAAACTGTTTTATCAAAACTTGAAGAGGCTAAAGTTTGCCCATCAGGGCTATAACTTACACTTGTGACAGAATCGCTGTGGGCTTTGAGAGTTTGGATAATACTACCATCCCGACGCCAAATTTTAATAGTCTGGTCGCGACTAGATGATGCTAAATTCTGACCATCAGGACTAAAAGTCACAGACCAAAGAACATCGCTATGTCCATCCAAGCGATTTTTTTCTGCAACACCATAAACAGCTTGTTGAAGAGCTCCAGCTACCCTAGTTCGGGTATCAGCTTGAACTCCATCAGCACCCTTGAGTCGGCGAAAAGCCCTTATACTCTCTACTAAAGAATCAAATTCTTTTCCTGAAGCAAATAAAGCTTCCGAAGCTCCGGCAATACTACTAATCTTTAAGTTAGTTTCGCTGCGTTCAGCACGTAAAGTTTGGCGTAAAGCACTTCTTCTTTGGATATCAGCTTGCCACCATAATCCCCCAATTGCAGTAGTCATCATAGCCAAAACAACACCTGCAATTCTGGCTTCTTTCAGTCGTCGTTGTAGGACGGAATTCAGTTGTTCTTGACTAATTTGTTGAGCGACTTGGGCTTTTGTTTTTTCAAAGCGAACTTTTTCCAACTCAGCGACAATACCATAGTTATTTTTGAGTCGAATTGGTTCTACTAAATAATCGTGAACCAATTGGTAACTATCAATAGTTTTGTCTCGTAGCTGTAATACCAAACCGGAAGCAACTAAAATATCTAAAATTAGCTCGCAAGATGCCTCAAAGTTTGTATTATTATTCACATTTATATTTTGCAACGCTGCGGACAATTCAACTTTAGTTTTCAGGGGACGAGTACCTTTTTCGTCAGTTAATTCAAATAGTAACTTCCACCCTAGTTGTTGATTCTCTCGACCGCAATCTTTAATAACTTCTTCCAACCATCGCTCTACAAGTTTTTCGGAACCCCCGCAATGCTTATACTCTTCAAGGGTTGTAATTTTTTCTGCTTGTAGTTGTGCTCCCACAATTTGTAACTCTATCGGATGGACTTCTTCAAGTTCAGAAGCCAAGTCCCGTACTAATTGATTAATTAAATCATTACTCAATTCATAATGAGAGCGTTGCGTCAAAACGTCAATAACACCGATAGCATCTTGAACAGAAAATTTACCTAAATAATAACGGATATCTTTGTCAAGGATATTATGATTGATAACGCTTAAATTGTAATTATAATTATCCTGACCCAAACGTTCAAATTCTAGTAAATGATGTAAATAATCTTCTCGTAAAGAGAAAATTATTTTCACAAAGGCTAAATTTAAACATTTGCTAAAAAATTCATAAAACTGTTTACTTCTGATTTGTTGCTTCTTGACAAAGAAAAACTCCTCGAACTGGTCAAAAATCAGAGTAACAATATAGTTTCTCTGTGTTAATAAACGAATATTTTCTAAAATTATTGATGGAGTTATTTCTAAAGAAACCGACAAATCAGTTTGAGCTAAAACTTGGTTTAAACTGCGCCCTAAAGTTGTCACCCAGTCTGTATATACCGACACAATAATTGGCAAGCTGCGACGCTCACCAATAACTTTTTCCTTTAAAGCAGGAACTAAACCCGCTCGTAAAATCGAACTTTTTCCAACTCCGCTAGCACCGTGGATAATTGTCAATTTACAGTCAGCACGAGTAATTCTTTCAATTAAACGCTGCACATCCTGCTTTCGTCCAGATGCCGCAATTTCCTGGGCTACTTCTTCAGGCATAACCGAGATGTTAGCTCCCTCCTCCAGAACACTAAGTTGTCCTTCGTCATATCGATTAATTTTATGGCGCTGTGGTTGCAACTGACTGGCACCGATAAAAGCACGATAGCCGTACTGATGTTCTATTTGAATTTTTTCTTGCTTCAGATGAAACGCTTCTGTGTAGTCACGACGCTCAAAAAAGTAAAGCTCGCGCAATTCCTCTAAAATTTCCAAATATAACGAAGGTTCGTACTGTAACTCACAGACAACCTTCGCCCACTCTAAATTATTAACAGCCTCTTCCCATTCCCCCATATGCCTTTGGGCACGTCCCATTAACAAAAGATACCAACTTTCTTGTTGACGCGACACATCTGGGTCATTTTCTGCTATTGAAAGTGCCATGCTCGCCCATTCATGAGCTTGTATCCAATTAGACTCGGAACCAGCAACTGCAGCCAAAAATCCATAATCTTGGGCGATAGAGGGCTGCATAGCATAATTTTCATGAAGACTAAGAGATTTGTGCGTGAATTCATCTAACTCTTCCCACATTTGTAGACGATGCAGTATTTCACAAACAGAGTAGATAAATTGAGCAACCAAATCTTTCCTCTGTGCAGCTTCGCATAGTTGAAGGCATTGTTTAAACCAGAATAGCGCCTCTTGCCAATAGCTTTTGCTAAAGTTGGGGCGCAAATCAGCCATACGTCGGTAACACAAGCCTAGGTGGAAAAGGACTAATCCCTGACGTTCTAGGGTGGGGAGTTTGTGAGCGGGGAGTGGGGAATTGGGAGTGGGGAGTGGGGAATTGGGAGTGGGGAATTGGGAGTGGGGAGTGGGAGATTGGAGGTGATTTTCTATACTTAAATAATTTTGTCCAATTTGCTGTTGCCAAAATGCGAGACTGCGCTGAAAATGTACAAGGGCTTCATCAATTTGCTCTTTTGCATAAGCTGCTCGCCCTAAAACAAATTCCACACTAGCTTCTAATTCTGGTTCTAAGGTGACGTTATATAGACGCTGTAAGTCATTACGTGCTAATTCAATTTCGCGCTTTGTTTGGGACTTATTTTCTAAATTTAAGGTGCTGTTAGATAGAAATTTGGCAGTATCTTTCGACAAAAGTTTGTTATATAAAGATTCCGTATTGGTTTCCACTAAAGTGATTAAATCTTCCTTTGACATGGAAAACTTAATTGTGCTAGCAGCCCAGCTTTTGAAATCTGGTGCTAAGCGCGTCATTTTGGAAGCAACTTCTTCTGTTAACCATAAAATTATGGGGAAGTTAAGAGTCGCAGCATAAATATCACGTGCTTGGTTAATCCCAGTCAATACATCTTCCAGATGTGTAACAAATTCCAAACCAAAAACCATCACTGCTGATGGTAGGGTATCACTGGCAACGGCAGGATTATCTAAATGTAAATCTGAAACAATGGTGCTATGTAAATTTGTAGTTGATGAATCCAAAAATATTTCTCTTAAATAAGTGTCTTTGGTAAGAGAACGAAGACTCTCCAACATTTGCTCACGTAGACTCAAGTAGTTGCTACGTACTAATATTAGAGCAAATTGGTCTTTAGAAAGTGAAATTGCTCGAATTAACCGAATTAAAGAACGCTGATTTTCGGTGGCGTTCGTTTTTTGGATGCGCGTAAGTTGGGCTTCCGCTTTTGTTTGTTGCCACTCTGTCATAAGTAAAAACTGGGAGTTGCTAATTGGGGATTGGGGAAACAATTCGCAATTCGCAATTCGCAATTCGCAATTAATAGCATTCCAGGGCTTGGATTTAATGTCCTAACTTTGACACCGTAATTATTTTTAGGAAATAGTGCTTTAATTTACTAATTAAGTAAGCAATTTTAATTGATTAATTGCTCAGGGAAGTTGCGAATTGCGAATTGCGTTCGCGAAGCGTGCCGCCTCGGCTTATTGCGAATTGTGAATTGCGAATTGTCTTTACCGTTGCCAAGCAAGGACTTGTTCGGTTTCTGCGAGAGCGGGACTTATACCAAACCACCGTCCTACTTTGTCTCGGTATTCAAATACAAACATGCTTCGCAGCAATATTTGATAGTCTGATTCTCCTTTGACTGTTTGCTGGTTGACAACTTCGTACAGTAATCCCCATACATTGTCATCAATTGCTAACAGTAGGTCGTCGCGGTAATCTTTTATGACTGCTTCTAAACTTTCTCGCGAAAATGGTGGGTCTTGTCGTTGCAAACAACTATAAAGCAGTCCTAATAGGTTACGAATATGACCGCCACTTACACGACATAATCTATTTAGTGTCTCTGGATGGTCAAATAATTCTGGGATTAAGCCTGGTCTCGCATTCCATGAAGCTTCGGGGAATGCCCTAGCTAAAACAAGTTGCCGCAACAAAGACATTCCGGCTTCATAGTCAATGCCGTCTCTCTGACGCACTAGTACCATTGGTAATACTTTCGGAGCAATTCCACCTCCTAAACGATTTTTGAGTCTTTCGTACTCGTTACTAAAAATTAATGCTAAGGGAATTGTATAAACTACATGACATTTCAAGCGACGCAATTGCTCGCCTCGGTCAATAAATAGATATTCTGGTTGCGACCTACCGGATGCTAGTGTTCGCATATCCACGCGGTCTAAGTTATCAACGATTACGACCAGTCCTTTTTTACCGCGTTGTTTAAGTTGTTGAATTGACCGTTCTAAGAGTTCTTCGTTGATTGCTTGTAGGACGCTGTTGGTGCGAGGCTCTAAATATTGTCTGAGTTGTGTACGTAATTGGGGGCTATCTTTAGTTTTGGCGCTAATCTTAGCAATTCCTAAAGATAATTCGGCTTCTGCTGATAGTTCAATTGGGGTTTGCAAAAAATCGCCGATTTCTTGGAATAAATTTGCGAAAAATCCTGGTTTTTGTTTGATTCCTATTTCTTCTAGACTTGCACTAACTTGACGAGCGATACTTAGCAAAATGTCGCTAATATCTATATCCGCCATATCTAAGTCTTGACTAGACTCAAAATAAACTACGTGGAATCCTTCGTACTCTAATTCTGTCTTTAGACGCTGCAATTCTGTAGATTTGCCGCAACCTATATGACCTGTAAATAATTGACAGGTTGGTTCGTTTGGAGAAATACGAACTATGGTTCGTTCTAATTCCTCAACTATTTTGCAACCGCGTACATCTGAAAAATCAATATAGTACTGAGAGTCTGAGGCATTTCCCATATCCAGCGTTTTGCTGGGATTACAGGCTTGATAAAACCTTTGTAAATCCAATGTAGTTCTCATGTAGATGCAGTTTTTTGTAGTTTTATATACAAAAATATCGAATACAAGGCAAGGCAATTAAAGTCAGCACAAACGAGTAAGTAAGGTGTTGTTATATCTATTCCTATACCCTTTGTCCAGTACCCAATACCCACTTTTTATAATTCATCGCTAAATTCGTAATTAGTAACTATGTATTGCAATGATAGGCTGTAGTCTGACACAGAACTTTTCGCAACACAAACTTTAGGGAATCAAACCCCTAATAAAATCACTAGTTACAAATTATGGCTTCTCAATTACTATAAGCAGCCTTGGAGCGGTAAAAATTTGATTATCCCTGATGTATTACCGCGTAAGTGTTTTTTGACAATAGAGTTTTTTGACATTTGACAACAGAGGCAGTGGTTTTGGCACTACAACTGGCTTTAGGGTCAGGTCATGCTATTGTTAGCACTAGCTCTAACCTTTGTCAACAGTCTAAAAGTACATAAAAGTATATATGTTCTGGATTTATTTTGCAATTACTTCTTAAAAAGAAAGTTTTTTACGGTTGTGGTGTGTAAAAGCGCCTTTCGCGATATTGAGGGACTTGAGAAATAAAGGAAAAAAGTTGTATAGAAAAGAGTAATAGTCTGATAGTATATCTTTGGAAATAACCTGAGTTGGAATCTTATAGCTTCACTGCACAACAGCTATAAGCCCATTCTCAAGTTATATTCAGACTCAAGTGATTTTGTCAAGAGATGTAGTGTAGCTTTTTATAATGGTATTTATTTATTATTTAGCCGTAAAAAAGCTACATTATACTTCCGGGTGTCACTGCTAATTTGAGTAGTAGGAATTACTGTAACCACAATCAAGTTTCTGGTTACAGTAAACTTTAATCATGAAAAACGGAATTAAATAGCCTAATTCGCAATTTGCAGTTCGCAATTCGCAGTTCGCAATTCGCAATTAGCCATAGTAATTCGCAATTAGCCATTAGCGATTCGCAATTATATATATATCGATGGTGAGAGAGAGTGTAGAAGGGGTTTGAATGGCTGGCATAGTATCATTGTCCCGCACGGATTTGGAATCGCGTCGTAAGAAGTTACGTCACAAGCGATTATTAAAAGTTATTCAGACTATTTGGCGAGGTGTTGCTCTTAGTGGTCTTGCTGGTAGTTTGTTATGGGTCGCCATCCAACCTATTTGGGTACTTAGTGATCCCACTAAACAAATTATGATTACTGGCAATAAATTACTGACAGATAAAGGAATCCAATCTCTACTGTTGCAATATAATCCCACGCTATCCTCGCCACAATCCTTATTACGTATCGACCCAACTACAATTGCCAAGTCCCTAAATCGACAAGAAATTATTGCCCAAGCGAGAGTGAGCAGAAGCTTGTTTCCTCCTGGCTTAATAGTGCAAGTTGTAGAACGAAAACCTGTGGCAATAGCACAAAAAATTTCGCCAGATGCTGAAACGGCTAGCAATCGAGTCTCCTTGGGATTACTTGATGCAAATGGTGTTTTGATGCCATTTGAAAAATACAAGTTACTCAAGCCTTCAGTTGAAGCACCGACTTTAAAAGTTATTGGGTCACCAGAAAAATATCGTCTCTACTGGAATCAAGTTTATGAAGCGGTAAGTCACAGCCGCTTAAAAATTACAGAGATTGACTGGCAAGACCCAACAAATTTAATCTTAAACACAGAATTGGGCAAGGTACATATCGGTTCTGTTAGTTCCCAATTACCAGAGCAAATTAACGTTATGGCACAATTACAGCATTTGCCTAAAAAGGTAAATTTTAATCAAATTGATTTTATTGATTTGAGGAATCCCAGTAATCCCTTAGTACGAATGAACCACGAAAACCAGAAAAAATAGATTAATTTTGCCAAGCGAAAAATATTAACGTGCTTTATGTATCAAAGACTCCTAGTCAACAAAAAACTTTACGTCGATAAATATATTTATTACTTGGGGTAATTATGTAGGATTTATAAAAATAGGCGTTCACTTCTCATTAAAATAGGGTGAATAATAACTCGAACGCTTGTTGGGGACTCCAAACCTATTTATAGTTACCTTTCATGTACTGGATTTAAGGGTGCGAGATGTTGGACAATTTGATAGTGTTAACCGGGACAGCTTCAGTCAATATATGATTGAATGCTTTAAAAAACCCAGAAGGTTCGTCTGTGTTTTAAACTAAAACCAAACTTACCAGTCTTTTTGCACTACTAGTTTGTAGTATGAGACATTATGATTTGATTGCACGAGGTTATACACTTACATATAGTCCTAATGTACTAAGCAATAAATATTTATTTAAGGAGGAAAAATAACCAAGCCGGAGAATTATACTTACACCGACCACGGTAACCTCAGATAAAACAAGCAAAAAATAAATCTGAGCGACACTCAAGCGTCAGGTTTCTTGTTTTTATCTCCTGTTTAAGCAAAAGTAAAAATAAAATAAATTTCGTGTACAAAGATGCAGTAATCCTAATGGCAAGTAAGGTTAACAATCGTATTAAGCTATAAAAGGAATGCTAGAAAAGCATCTTTACAAGATATAACAAGAATTCAAAACTTTAGAACGGAGATTTGCTTTGACTCAAATAAAGTCTATACTTAATAACTCAAAGTTTGTGTTGTCGTACTTTTGTGAGGTACAAATCAATAACTTGTATCAATGCTTATTGTGTCTATATAATCTGGGTTTATATAAAAAAATATCAGTATTGGTGGAGGATTTAAGAAAAAGCTCAGTATTGTTACACGTAAATAAAGTTACACCATCGCTTAAGTATTTAAAAAGGAGGGAAGTCATTGGGGATACCAAAGCGACACGCAAATACAACCACGTAGCAGCAGTGAAAAGATTAATTTTTTATGGAAGTTATGCAGTTCAATTTTAGGTAAAGATATGTATACTTCTGTTTTATTTCACCCCTATTCTCGTTTCTGAGACTCAGGGACCTTCACTCCTAGTCCCTAGCGGACTCTATAAAGCCGTTATATAGGGATTGATAGTCACCAAAGCTAACAAATCTACCGAACACTACTGAGCTATTGTGGCAACGTCAAAAAGAAGGCAGATGCTTTCTTCAGTCAGACTTACTAGTTGACTAAAATGTGAAGACTACCTTTATAAGTCGTTTATCTACCCTTCGCAAATCCAATGACACTTGATAATAACCAAGGACTTAGTTATAAAAATTCCCAATCCCCAGGACAGTCAGGTTTTTCCGTGACTGCTAATTCCAACAATCCTTTTAATCATTCTGGATTGAGTTTGGGGCAAAATTACGACGGGAAGAAGACTCCCACCGAAGAAAGCCGTATTGGTGATATTGTTCCCGGTCGTGTCGCCAATATTAAAGTAATTGGTGTGGGTGGTGGTGGTGGTAATGCTGTTAACCGCATGATTGCCTCGGATGTTACTGGAGTTGAGTTTTGGACAATTAATACCGATGCTCAAGCTTTGACTTTGGCATCTGCCCCCTGTCTGTTACAAATTGGGCAAAAGCTGACACGAGGTTTGGGTGCTGGTGGTAATCCTGCAATCGGCCAAAAAGCTGCGGAAGAGTCACGAGACGAGATAGCTGCAGCGTTAGAAGGTGCAGATTTAGTGTTTATCACCGCTGGTATGGGAGGAGGTACTGGTACTGGTGCTGCTCCAATTGTGGCGGAAGTTGCTAAAGAAATGGGTGCGCTCACTGTGGGTGTTGTTACACGCCCTTTTTTCTTTGAAGGTCGTCGTCGTCAGACTCAAGCTGAACAAGGTATTGAAGGTTTAAAAAGTCGGGTGGATACTTTAATCATTATTCCTAACAGTAAGTTGTTGGATGTGATCCCCGAACAAACACCCATGCAAGATGCCTTTCGTTATGCAGATGATGTTTTACGACAAGGTGTTCAAGGTATTTCGGATATTATTACAATCCCCGGTTTAGTGAATGTTGACTTTGCCGACGTGCGAGCTGTAATGGCTGATGCTGGTTCGGCATTAATGGGTATTGGCGTTGGTTCCGGAAAGTCCAGAGCCAGAGAAGCTGCAATTCAAGCGATTTCTTCGCCTTTACTGGAATGTTCTATTGAAGGAGCCAGAGGTGTTGTCTTTAACATCACCGGTGGTAGCGACCTCAGCCTACATGAGTTAAGTGCAGCCGCAGATGCTATCCATGAAGTTGTTGACCCCAACGCCAATATTATTTTTGGTGCAGTTGTAGATGACAGGCTTCAAGGAGAAGTAAGGATTACTGTGATTGCTACGGGTTTTACTGGTGAAGTACAAGCTCCACCACAGCAAAATGTTGCCGCTACTCGTGGTGCTGCTCCCCAACCGGCACAAAGAAGACCACTGGGACAACCCCTTAATCCACCACCACCAGCTCCCCCCGCTCCCGCTCCTGAGCAACCAAAAGGAAAACCTGCATTAGATATTCCTGATTTTCTACAAAGACGGCGTACACCACCTAATAATTAAAAACTTAGGGTGCTATTTACACTTTTAATTAAGTAACTATTTAACTATTAACTATTAGCTTTTAGCTACTAGCTATTAGAAAATTTGTGCTGCTTAAGTAGCAAGAGCGGTAGTTTGGTCTATAAACTATCAAATTTTTTGTTGCTTACCCATTGAATCACCTGCTGACCAAGACGTTTACCGTCTAGTCGGTCTATTTCTCTAATTCCAGTGGGACTAGTGACGTTAACTTCTGTCAAGTAACCTCCAATAACGTCAATCCCTACAAATATTAAACCATCTTTGCGTAAAGTCTCGCCTAGCTCTGCACAAATTTCATACTCAGTAGATGTGATTTCCGTCTGAGCAACAGTACCCCCCGCTGCCATATTATTTCGGAATTCTCCCTGTGCTGAAAGGCGATTCACCGCTCCTATAGCTTCCCCATTCAACAAAATAATACGCTTGTCTCCCTGTTTTGCTTCTGGTATAAAATTTTGTACCATCACTGGTAATTTACCTTGCTGCGTACTCAGTTCCACCATCGAATTAAAATTGCGATCGCCTGCCGACAGGATTAAAATTCCCTCGCCAGCTTTGTTCCCCAGGGGTTTGAGAACAGCAGTTCCTTTAGACTCTGTGAATTGACGAATAACTTCTTTATCGGCACTAACAATGGTTTCAGGAATAACTTTGGTGAATTGCAAAGCATACATTTTTTCATTTGCAGCTCGGATACCCCTAGGGCTATTAACTACAAGTGTTTTTTGCTGGTCAATGTAGTCCAGAACGTAAGTAGCATAAAGATAAGCATCGTTAACTGGTGGGTCTGTCCGCATAAAGACAGCATCCATTGTTTCCAAAGGTTGAAAATTGCGGGAAGTGACTTTAAACCAAGGGTCTTGTGCTACCCAATGTCCAGATTGTAATTCTATAGGTATAAGTTCCAGTCTTTCCAGAACAGCCCATGCTTTACTTTCTACCACGCTCAGCATTGACGTTTGGGTTATCCAAACTTCATGTCCCAAAATTTGGGTTGCTTCCATTAAAGCAACACTTGTATCGTGACATGGGTCTAGTTTTTGGATGGGGTCGATAATAAAAGCAAGTTTCACGCTTGTAGCCTCGTAGCCAGAATTTATAAAACGATTTAGTTTAGATTATCGGTTTATTTTGCGGCCAATAGCTCATTCAGTTTGCCTTGAGCTTCTAAAGCATGAATATCGTCACAGCCACCAACATGGTAATCGTTAATGAAAATTTGGGGGACTGAACGTCTACCGCTTGCTCTTTCAGACATTTTTTCTCTGGCTGCTTCGTCACCATCAATGCTGTATTCAATAAAATCTATGCCCTTCTTAGTTAATAAATTTTTTGCTCTTATACAAAAAGGGCAGGTTTGCCAAGTGTAAATTTCTACTTTTGCGTTCATAATGCTCTCATAATAGTAATATTTCTTAATTTTATAAGGTTATCGTTTATTGTAAAGGTACTATTTACCCTTTTCCTTGCTTTTTTTAAATCACTAAGTAATTTATTGAAAGTAAATATACCCAGAGAATTCCATCTTGGATTTGGGAGTAATATTTTGTTGGTAATATTTATTTTCTGGCTAGATATATTTATATACAAAAAGTAGATATTTAAAATATACCTATAGTCGTATATACTAAATTTTTTTTACAATTATTAACGAGTAATTACTTATAGATTTTATTAAAAAAAAGGACGCACCCTGACAAAACTACGGATAAGACAGTATATAGTACAAGCGTTAGCTATCTCTTTACACTGACTTATAGACACAGCATTAGGCTCTATACCTAATACTTTCCTCCTACTGGTTGTGTTTGCACCCTTTAATTTCACTAGTAGATATTATTCTACTTTCAATACTCGTATCTTCAGTATTAGCACGTATATTGTAAGTAAGTTCAAAAAGCTGTTCGGTGTTTACACAGGAGACCATTAGCCAAGAATACTAGTAGGTTGGGTTAAGGCTTTGCTAAACCCAACATATTCACTTAAGTAGTTTCATGGGTAGTAGGTTGGGTTGGTGCTTTGAGAAACCCAACATCTTCATGACGGTAGTTTCGTGGGTAGTAGTAGTAGGTGGGTTGAGGCTTTGCGAAACCCAACATATTCATGACGGTAGTTTCGTGGGTAGTAGTAGTAGGTTGGGTTGAGGCTTTGCGAAACCCAACATATTCATGACGGTAGTTTCAGAGCAAAGGGCGGGCAAGGATGCCCACCCCACAAGATTGAAGCTATTTAGTACCTTTTTACTACAAAATAGTAGCCCCCTCCTCGCTTGCGGGGAGGGGGTTGGGGGTGGGGTTCCTTTATTACTTAGTGAGAACTAGTAGCATAGTTAACCAATTGACCGATGCGTTGCCTTAGAGTTTCTAAGCCAAGGCGTTTGCTAGCAGAAATAAATACCGCCATAGGAAACTCTTCTTGAGCTAAAGCCAAGGTGGAGCTATCCACTTCGTCAATTTTGTTAAAGATAACTAATGCAGGTCCCGGTGTAACAGGCATTTGCGCCAAAATATCCCGAACTGCGCGAATATGACTCAACCATGCAGGATGGGACAGGTCTACTAAGTGCAACAATGCGTCTGCTTCGGTGACTTCTTCCAAGGTGGCACGAAATGCATCAATCAAAGCTTCTGGTAATTCGTGGATAAATCCTACGGTGTCTGTAACCAGAATTTCTTGGAATTGATTGTCGTAACCATTGGGAACCACCAAACGTCGGGTAGTTGGGTCGAGGGTCGCAAACAATTGGTCTGCTGTATATACCTGGGCGTTTGTTAAAGAATTAAGTAAGGTAGATTTGCCTGCGTTTGTATACCCAACAAAAGCGACACTGGGAACTTCTTGATGTTGTCGTCGTTGACGCAAGCGTTCGCGGTGTGCTTGTAGCTGGTTAACTTCTTGCTGCAAGCGAGAAATACGACGCTGAATTCCCCGGCGTTCTGTTTCCAGTTTAGTTTCACCAGGACCTCGCGTACCGATACCACCACCTTGACGTGACATGGCTTGACCTCTACCGGTCAATCTGGGCAGTATATATTCCAGTTGTGCTAGTTCGACTTGTAATTTACCAGCACGAGACTGGGCACGTTGGGCGAAAATATCTAAGATTACTTCTGTGCGGTCAACGACTCGCACCCCTATCTGCGATTCTAAATTACGAACCTGTGCGGGAGAAAGGTCGCGGTCAAAAACTATCAGATTTGCCCCTAGGGTCTGTGCAGTTAAGGCAATTTCTTGTACCTTACCTTCACCGACTACCGTTTGGGGATGAACGCGACTGCGTTTTTGCCACAGCGTTTGCAATACATCGCCACCGGCTGTATCTACTAAGCGTGCTAACTCTTCTAGGGTGTCTTTAAATTGTTTTTGAGCCGCACTATCGGACATGACTCCGACAATGATTACACGCTCATGGTCGCTATCGACATCTTGGGCTACATACTCCCGACGGAATTCTTCTTCTATTCCTTCCACTAAGTCCATAAAATCTTGATTTGTCAAGACATCTAGACTCATTGGTGGTGAGATGTTCCAATTTGGAGGCGATACCACGTTACCTTTTGTCCCCAAGGGTACACCGCTAGGGATGAGTACGCGGGCTTCTTGGGGTGTAAGGTGCGCTAAATATGCTTCTTTTACATAACCTGTTGCGCCTCCACCTCGTTTGGTAAAGCCGGTTCCGGTAATATTTATAACGGCTAAAGCATCTAAACGTTGCAGTGCCATCGAAGTTAAAGCCGCTTCACTAGGTGGTTCTGGCTTTAACTGGGTAGCGACACAACGAATACCGCTAAGTCGTTCTGCACCGTAACGCGGTAGTTCCAATGGTGGAATTTGAGTCTGACGCGGAGTGCCTACCCCTACGCGGATTACTTGTCCACGACGGTTGAGGTAGGCACATACGGGTTGATTTATTTCTGTGCTAATCGCAGCCAGTCTTTGGGCGAATTCTGGGGTTGCGATGCGGTCACCCGGAATACGCTGGTGGTACAGCCGTTGTAATTGCTTAGTCTGGCTGGATTTTAAACCTTGGAGATTACCAAAGATAGTCTCGATAGGGATTTCTAACCAGTTAACTGGTCCTCAAATACTGCTATGTCTATTTTACAACACGGATTTATGAGAGCAACTCTTTCTTTTGGGGGATGCGAAGCTGGGGAGTGGGGAGTGGGGAGTGGGGAGTGGGGAGTGGGGAGTGGGGAGTGGGGAGTGGGGAGTGGGGGAGTGGGGAGTGGGGAGTGGGGAGTGGGGAGTGGGGAGTGGGGAGTGGGGAGTGGGGGAGTGGGGAGTGGGGAGTGGGGAGTGGGGAGTGGTGGCTATTAGAATATTTGGTTATTTAATTGTTGAGCAAATTGCACAATTTCTCTGCTATTAATTTTTGTGTGTTTTCGGAAAAACTGCCTAGCTCTCGCAAAATTATTGATTTACGAAGTGTTATCAAGTGGTCTAACCTTATGATAGACGCTTGATGCAAACCACTACTTGTAAAGTCAGGATTAGTAGAATCAATAATTATATCTGTGTCGAGCAAATTAACAGAGATAGGACTTGTGATTAAGGCGAAAATTATGTGCTGATTTGTACCAATTGCATTAGTCAAGCAAACGGCTGGACGCACTTTGATGGAAGATAAATCATCAAATGGAAACCTTATTAAAACAACTTTACCTTTCACTTACTGATTTTCGATTACAACAATAATCCGCATGGAGATAGAGTTAAAAATATCTGAGCTAATCACAATCGCTGGACGAGTTTTTTTAATTTCTTGTCCTCTTGTTGGGTCTAGCTGCACCAACCAAATTTCCCCTCTTTTGGGACTAGTCATTTTCGGTCTCCCAATCTTCCCCATCTAAAACCGAAAACTCTGTTAATTCTGGGTCGTTCAAAAAATCTTCAGATGTTGCTGCCATGCACGGTGCTAATATTTGGTGTCGTTCTGCTATCGGAAGCTTAACAAGTTCTTTAAGAGAAAGGGGTTCAAGGGAATCGCTTTTTTCTAACTCATCGCTCCCTAATTGTTTATCCTTCACTATTTTTTGAACAAGAAACTCTATAAAATCAAGAACTTCCTGTTTTTTATCGCTTGGTAAAATGCGGAGATTATCTAAAACATTTTGCTCCACGTTAATTGTTTCTGACATTTAATTTCTCCTTGTATTTATTCACCTGCTTGGATAGTGGTCGTATAGTCCCTCGTCTTCTGGTGCATAGCCTTTTAAAAAAGCCCGAAATCGCATATCATCCCGAATATCATCAAAGTCCGAGTCATTTATCACTATTTGGCGATACTCATTAGGACTCAAGCTAACTGCCTGCGACAAGCACTCAATCGTTGATACTACATCACCTAGCAGTGCGTGACAACAACCCTTATTGTACCAAGCCGAATCATCCGTTGGTTTCAGTCTCAGTACTTGCTCATAAGAATTAATTGCTTCTTCAAAATGTCCCAATTCATAAAATGCCCAACCACGACCATCCCAGGTGGCTTCATCTTCCGGATTAATTCTCAGGGCTAAATCGTAGGAAGCGATTGCCTCCTCATATCGTTGTAAATTTTCCAATATATTAGCCCGGTTTTTCCAGTATTTGTCATATTCAGGCTTAATTTGGAGTGCTTTGTCGTAGGATGTAACTGCTTCTTCTAATCTTCCCAAATTAACCAACACATTTCCCCGATTGTACCAGGCTTGATTTTTGTCAGGTTTAATTTCAAGGGCTTTGTCGTAGGATACTAATGCTTCTTCCAATCTTCCCAAATTAAGCTGCACATTTCCCCGGTTGTACCAAGATTGGTGGTCATCAGATTTAATTTCAAGTGCTTTGTCATAGAATGCTACTGCTTCCTCGTATTCCTTTGTAGCAGAGAACATTAATCCTAGTTTAAATAATACTTTTGTTTTAGGGAACTCCAAAAAATAAATTCTTCAATCTTGTGGGGTGGGCATCCTTGCCCGCCCGCGCCTATTGATAGCATGGATGGTAAACAAGCGTTCGTGCAGCGTGCCAATGGAGGCATCAAATCGACGTATCTGGAGACTGTGGGCTTATCCAGGTATTTGGAACAGCCCTTAAACCCAAGCTATCCTTCAATCAGCAATTCTTCCATCAACGTCCGAAACCGCATATCATCGCGAATATCATCAAAATCCGCGTCATTTTTCACCATTTGCCCATACTGATTAGGACTCAAACTAATAGCTTGCAACAAGCACTCAATCGTCGATATCACCTCACCCAAAAGTGCGTGACAACAAGCCTTAGTGTACCAAGCTGAATCATCCGTTGGTTTAAGTCTCAGCGCTTGCTCATAAGAGTTAATTGCTTCTTCAAAATTTTCCAGTTCATAAAGTGCCCATCCCCGACCATACCAGGTGGCTTCATCTTCTGGGTTAATCCTCAAAGCCAAATCATAAGAAGCAACAGCATCCTCGTAGCGATGTAAATTTTCCAACACATTGCCGCGATTGTACCAGGAAAAATCGTCGAGACAGTCAAATTTCAAGGCTTGTTCAAAACAAAACAGTGCATCAGGATACCTTTGTAATTGGTCGCACAATATTGCACCAAGGCTATTCCAAGCATCAGTATAATCTGGTCTGATTTCCAAAGCTTTGTGATAGTAAGCAAGGGCTTCCTCATAAAACCCTAAATCATCCAATTCTTTTCCTCGGTCATACCAAGCTACACAATCATATGGGTCAATTTGTAATGCTTCATCGCAGGAGGCAATATCCTGGGAGTCACACCTTAATTTTCCTATCTGGAGAACTTGTTTACGGCAGTCTAATTTTTCAGACTCCATCATCTCGGAGTTATCGTGACCAAAATGAAGCATACTTCCCCCGTGGTAAGAGTGAATCGCTTGAGAACTGGGCAGATGATGGTATTCTTCAAGCATAATTTTCCGGATTCCGGATATTTTCACTATTTATATGTCAATTTATTTGACTTCGCCACATATTCGCGTTTTTGCGTAAATACCCTGATAACAGCGCGTCGAATTGTGGATAAATAGGTAATCTGGGTACTAGTTCCCAGCCTGCTAGCTGTAAAATAGCTTTCAGCTTCTGCTCATTCAGATGGGGATAATCTGGATTCACCTCATCTTTCAGTCCAATTCCACCTAAATCTCTTGCACCTGCTTCCAGACAACATAATAACCATTTACTATCATTCACTAAATTGGGCGGAATTTGAATAGTAATATCAGATGGGAGTATTTGACGGGCTTTATAAATTACATATGGCAACTTGTGTGGGTCAAAAGCGCTTGCATCAAAAATTTGCTGACTTCCGGGGCTGTGAGGTTGCAAAATAACTTCTTGAATATGATGATAGCGCAGATGAATCTCGGCGATTGCTTCCAGAGTTTCCCACCAATCGTTTTCAGTTTCGCCAATACCCAGTAGTAACCCTGTTGTGAAAGGTATTTGCAACTCCCCAGCCCATTGTAACTGTTGCAGTCGCACTTTTGGTAATTTACTCGGAGCGTGCTTATGTACTGTTTTCAGTAATTTTGGCGTTAACTGTTCCAACATTAAGCCCATTGAAACATTAATATTTTTTAACTTTTGCATTTCCTCAAAACTTAAAGGACCTGCATTTGTATGGGGTAAAAAGCCCATATTCAGCGCTAATTCGCACAAATCATAAATTCTTTGCAGCCAACTTTGCCGCATTGGAGATAAAGGATGCACCTCCCCACTGAGTATTAAAATTTCACAAATATTTTGCTTTTGTAGTTCACGTAAAATATTGTTTGCTGATTCTAGAGTCATCCAAGGACTTTTACCAGGGTCAGCACGAAAATTACAGTAGCTACAGCGGTTAAAGCATTCGTAGGTAGGAACTATTGTGTAAGCGGGACTATAGGTTACGGTTGAAGTCATCAGTCAACAGTCATTTGTTTTGCGTGAATATTTTTCATGTGCTTTTTAACAGTGTTGATTGTAATATAAAGATGCTCTGCTATCTCTTGGTAAGACAAGCGAGCACGACGTAGTACCCACACTTCAGCCTCACGGTCTGTTAAACCATATTTTTTTGCGTCAGCAATTGCAATACTTTCGCTAGTTTGGTTCAGGTCTTCCAAGGTTACTAGCAAAAAAGTTCGATTGCTTTCCAACTCTAGCCATTGAGCGCGAATGCGTAATTTTAGAGAGTCTGATTTTTTAACTTCTGACTCTATAACAATTTTTTCATTGGGAAATAATTCACGACTTTCTATTAAACACTCACAAACCCGCCAAATATCTTCAGGTAATACGTTGAATGTTAACCGTTGACTGTTGGCCATTGACTGATAACTATTTTTTATTTTATCAGGCATTAATTTATGACAAATACGTCGAGCGTATTCGTTTGCATGAATTAACTCTCCTTTGGGTGTTAGTACTAAAATACCATCAACAAAACTTTCAATTACAGCCTGTAGTAAATAATTTTTTAATGTTTCTTTATCCAAATTATCGTAAAAAGTATATCTTGAGATAGATGTGCTATTGTCATTAAACTCTTCGGGTGTTAAAAACATTGTAATACCCCTATAAAAATTCGCAATTAATAATTGCTTGATGACATCATTGTGATTTTCTAAATCTGTATACGCAATGACTAAGTTGTAAATCTGGACAAAGTTTGGAAACAGGATTTCATAAGTTGAGTTTTACGGAATTTGCCTGAAGTAGGGTGAAGTTTTTAGTGGTTGATTGTTGACTGTTGATTGTTGACTGTTGACTGTTGATTGTTGACTGATAGCCAATTATCTATGGCTAACAACTGATGATTTTTTTACAACCGACAATCGACAACCAACAACCGTTAACAGTCAACAGTCAACAGCCAACAGTTAACAAATAAAATTATGTTAAAACTTAGTATTGAAAATTACTTTCCAGCCGAGCAACGTCGCAAGTATGTCTCTCGCTTGCAAGGACAGGTCGGTTTAACGCGCATTAGAGCAGAATATTTTGTGCGCTTGTGGGGTTATCTATTTCTTAAGCAGCAAGAAGATTTGGGGCAGAGTTTGCAAAATCCTTTAGCTGAACTGGGTGTACCGGAGGGTTTTATTTCTTGTACACATCAACAAGCGGCTGATTTGTTTTATTACGACAAAGAACGCGGAAGTGAGCGTGCTGCCGGAATGATGATTGATAATTTTGTGAATTTGGGTTTGATTGATAAACAATTTGATGGAAATTCTGTTTGTATTCGCATTCGTCCTCTGGCTAAAAACCTTAATTTTATTGAGGAGCAAGAGCTAGCCAAACTGGAGATGGATACTTTCAATCCTCGGACAGATGCAATTCCTGTTGCCCATTTGTTAATCCATACCTACGGTGTTCTTAAGACAAAAAATACTCTTGCACCCCAACAGATTGCGAGAAAACTCCGGGGTTGGGCACAGAGATATGTGATTATTATGCGTGTGTTACGTCGCACCGATAACCATCATCCAGTCGGATTTTACGTTCTTTATCCAACCGCAAAGGAATCTGAGGAAAACTTTTTTCTACCCCCTAGCAAAAGTCTGTATTTAACTACCGATAACGAAATAGACCCAACAAAAATGGCTGTGCAAGGAGATTTGGATTGTACATCTGTGTTTCTGCGAAGTTTCTCAATCGATTCACGCTACATGCAGCAAAATAACCTTTGTCTATTATTAAAAGACGTACAAAACACTTTGCGTCAGATGCAAGCTGATTTTCCAAGCCTTTGGGACTTTTATTCAATGGCTCTAAATCCTTCTGATGAAAAATTAGCATCCGCTTTGAGTTTCCAAAAAACAGGTCAGCAAGACCCCCAACTACGCATTCACTGGATTTACACACCAGTAGACCATTTTGCCGCATTGGATATTGATGAAGCTTTATCAAAACTGGAGTTCGTCGCTTTGGCTTAGTCAAACATCTCGCTTTAAACCACAAAGGGACGTTCGCGCAGCGTGCCGCTTCGGCATAGAACACTAAGAAACAAGAGTTTGAGAGATATTTTGCGTAAGTCCGGTTAAGTTCACTTGTGTGACCTGCGTTCCTAAGCGGTTAGTTTGATTATTTTAAGGATTGTAAACAAATAGCGATAGTAGTACTTACATTTATGTAAAGTGCTTTAATTACTTATATTGTAAAGTTTTTAGCTTTTAAAAAGCATACTAATAAAAAAATTTTGTTAAAAAGCTTTACAAACTGTAATAAACACTCTAATATAAAAACAAGCAGGTAAACAAACCTACCTGAACAATTCATACAAGCACATCGCAATTATAAAGACATGACCACAACCTTACAAAGACGCGAAAGCGCTAATGTATGGGAACAGTTCTGCAACTGGATTGCAAGCACTGAAAACCGCCTTTACATTGGTTGGTTCGGCGTATTGATGATTCCTACCTTGCTAGCTGCAACCATTTGCTACGTAATCGCTTTCGTAGCAGCACCTCCAGTAGATATCGACGGTATTCGTGAGCCTGTTGCAGGTTCCTTGATTTACGGAAACAACATCATCTCAGGTGCTGTTGTACCTTCTTCTAACGCTATCGGTTTACACTTCTACCCAATTTGGGAAGCTGCTTCCTTAGATGAGTGGTTGTACAACGGTGGTCCTTACCAGTTGGTAGTATTCCACTTCCTGATTGGCATTTTCTGCTACATGGGTCGTGAGTGGGAACTTTCCTACCGCTTAGGTATGCGTCCTTGGATTTGCGTAGCTTATTCTGCACCAGTGGCAGCAGCAAGCGCAGTATTCTTGATTTACCCAATCGGTCAAGGTTCTTTCTCTGATGGTATGCCTTTGGGTATCTCCGGAACCTTCAACTTTATGTTGGTGTTCCAAGCTGAACACAACATCTTGATGCATCCTTTCCACATGTTAGGTGTAGCAGGTGTATTCGGCGGTTCTTTGTTCTCCGCAATGCACGGTAGCTTGGTAACTTCTTCCTTAGTTCGTGAAACAACTGAGAACGAATCACAAAACTACGGTTACAAGTTTGGTCAAGAAGAAGAAACCTACAACATCGTAGCTGCTCACGGTTACTTCGGTCGCTTGATTTTCCAATACGCTTCTTTCGACAACAGCCGCAGCTTACACTTCTTCTTAGCTGCTTGGCCAGTAGTTGGAATTTGGTTCACCGCTTTGGGTGTAAGCACAATGGCTTTCAACTTGAACGGTTTCAACTTCAACCAATCCATCATTGACTCACAAGGTCGCGTAATCAACACCTGGGCTGACATTATCAACCGCGCTAACTTAGGTATGGAAGTAATGCACGAGCGTAACGCTCACAACTTCCCTCTAGACTTAGCTGCTGGTGTTGAAGCTCCTGTTGCAATCAGCGCTCCTGCTATCAACGGTTAATTTCTACCTTAAAGTTTAACAAAGAGCGCCTCTTAAAACTAAGAGGCGCTTTTTGCATAAATACACAAAATCCATTCCTCTACCCTTCGGGAACACTTAGTGTACAGAGGAATTTAGCTTTAAGACAGGGAATTTATTCCCTGGCTTTTGATGCTTTTTGTACTTTTGATGATTTTTGTGCAGAATTAGAATATTAAATTAATGCCAAATTGGCGATACATATAGATGCGATTTTGGCTAATAGTATAATGTTGGCTGGATTTGATTGTGGACTGTGATACAAAAAATACATTAGAAATATTTATGATAATAAATTTTTTCTTTTGAATTTTGGCTAAATACAATTGATGCCACAAAAAGGGTTGTCACTTTATGATGCCTCTGTTCCTTTTTTAATAAGCTCTTCAGCAATATTGAAAAAGTTAAAAACCTGAAAAACCAAGATTATTGTTTCTATCCATCAGCCTACTTTAATCCTGTAGTTCTTGCGGATTTGCAATTCAATTGGCGATATATATAATAGCTTAGCCACTTACACATAAAGGAAAACCGAAATGCCACTTAGCGATGGTTTGAACGACCCAAATAAAAAGAACCAAGTCGTAACTAGCTGCACAGAATTGCTGGATTCACAGGTTTCTTCGATGGGAGGAGTTTCTGGTATTGCCATCAAAGCCAGCTACTCCACAGTCAAAGGACTTGCACCTGGCTATTGCACCACAGCTATCGAGCGACTATTGCCATCATTCCTCACAGCAATTGACCCTATTTGGGATGAGGGTGTGCAAGGTGGTGACCCAGTTGGACACTTGACCCAAAATAGCTCGCGTACAGCAAATGCTTTACTTAGCATTACTGACTCTAGAATCGAGAAAAGCAGCAACAATACAGTGAAAGGTATATATAGTAAACTTCGCAATTCGGCTCAGAAGCACGTGGAAAACGCTGTTCCTGAGTTGGCTAAGGTGATTGATAACTATACTAAGAGCTAAATTAATTCGTCACTTGTAATCATAGAACACACAGACCTAACCCCCCTACCCCCCTTCCCTTGTAGGGAAGGGGGAAAAGAAGGGAAGGGGGAAATAGTCAATTTTTAATTTAAAATAAGTAAAACTAATAACTCGTATAAATCTTATAAACGTTACATAACTTGGTGAAATTTTGTAAAGTAGTGTAAGATATAACCATAGGCAAAAACGAAATCGCCTAACACATACATAACTTCAACCGCAATTATAAAGACATGACCACAACCTTACAAAGACGCGAAAGCGCTAATGTATGGGAACAGTTCTGCAACTGGATTGCAAGCACTGAAAACCGCCTTTACATTGGTTGGTTCGGCGTATTGATGATTCCTACCTTGCTAGCTGCAACCATTTGCTACGTAATCGCTTTCGTAGCAGCACCTCCAGTAGATATCGACGGTATTCGTGAGCCTGTTGCAGGTTCCTTGATTTACGGAAACAACATCATCTCAGGTGCTGTTGTACCTTCTTCTAACGCTATCGGTTTACACTTCTACCCAATTTGGGAAGCTGCTTCCTTAGATGAGTGGTTGTACAACGGTGGTCCTTACCAGTTGGTAGTATTCCACTTCCTGATTGGCATTTTCTGCTACATGGGTCGTGAGTGGGAACTTTCCTACCGCTTAGGTATGCGTCCTTGGATTTGCGTAGCTTATTCTGCACCAGTAGCAGCGGCAAGCGCAGTATTCTTGATTTACCCAATCGGTCAAGGTTCTTTCTCTGATGGTATGCCTTTGGGTATCTCCGGAACCTTCAACTTCATGTTGGTGTTCCAAGCTGAACACAACATTTTGATGCACCCCTTCCACATGTTAGGTGTAGCTGGTGTATTCGGCGGTTCTTTGTTCTCCGCAATGCACGGTAGCTTGGTAACTTCTTCCTTAGTTCGTGAAACAACTGAGAACGAATCACAAAACTACGGTTACAAGTTCGGTCAAGAAGAAGAAACCTACAACATCGTAGCTGCTCACGGTTACTTCGGTCGCTTGATTTTCCAATACGCTTCTTTCGACAACAGCCGCAGCTTGCACTTCTTCTTAGCTGCTTGGCCAGTAGTTGGAATTTGGTTCACCGCTTTGGGTGTAAGCACAATGGCTTTCAACTTGAACGGTTTCAACTTCAACCAATCCATCATTGACTCACAAGGTCGCGTAATCAACACCTGGGCTGACATTATCAACCGCGCTAACTTGGGTATGGAAGTAATGCACGAGCGTAACGCTCACAACTTCCCTCTAGACTTGGCTGCTGGTGTTGAAGCTCCTGTTGCAATCAGCGCTCCTGCTATCAACGGTTAATTTCTAAAGTTCATCGAGTTTTAGCTTGCTATTTATTAAGTGCTCTCTCCGAAAGGGGGGAGTGCTTTTTATTTTGCGTATCGTTGTCCCCGTACAAGAAACCCCACCCCCAACCCCCTCCCCGCAAGCGGGGAGGGGGCTACGATGGTATTAGGCACTTCGTCCAAGAATGTAGAGACGTTACATGTAACGTCTCCACAAGGGTAATATTTTCCGTGGACGACCAAATGTTGGCTAATATTTGTTTATGTTTAAGCCTACATTCCGCACCCAAACTGTCACAGAAGTGTTTTTACTGACTATTTTCTCTATATGAAGAGTAAAAAAACACTGACGTTGCCTGTATAGTCACATTATTTACCTATCTCAGATGATATTTTAAT
>JAESGU010000124.1_pt1 | contig 40324 bp, 37 predicted proteins | sample 9266271 | NCBI WGS metagenome assembly JAESGU01 (sample SAMN15740544, study PRJNA653495) | algae metagenome | isolation source: Scytonematopsis contorta HA4267-MV1 and co-occurring heterotrophs from mud... | place: USA: Palolo Valley Trail, Honolulu, Hawaii | collected 2009-07-25
TTTTTCCCAATCCGAGTTGGGAATCTCAATTCCGTAAAAGATGCACAGAGTATCCATGCCTCTCAATCTACCACCAATTTGTACCTATTAGATGCGGTAACCAAAAAAATCCTGTGAACGGTTACCTATAACTACATTAAATCGCTCGTAGAAATTATATGATAAATAGTAAGTTTAGTTTCAAAATAAATGAAAATTAAAGCAGTTATTCATCCGGCTGAAGAAGGTGGCTATTGGGCAGAAGTTCCAGCCCTTCCTGGTTGCGTTACAGAAGGAGACACGATGGAAGAAGTGCTGGCAAATTTGAAAGATGCAATTGAAGGATTGCTCGAAGTTGCAAATAGCAATCACTCACTTGAATCTCACGACCAAATTGTCGAGATTGCCGTATGAAATCTGTCTCTGGTAAAAATTTTGTCAGATTGTAGAACAAAGAGGTTGGATTTTGCAGAGTAAGCTAGCATGTTGAAAATTATGGTCACGGGTGCAACAGGTAATGTTGGCTTTGAAGTAATTCGTTTACTGCAAGAGCACAATTGCCATATCTGTGCAGCAGTCAGAAACCCCAACCAAGCTAAACAACAAATTTTGGGTAACAACATTGATTTTGTCCAGTTCGATTTTACTAATTCCGACACATGGACAAATGCTTTTGAAAAAGTCAACAAACTCTTTTTGGTTCGTCCACCCAACCTTGCTAATGTCCGTAAACAAATTGCCCCTGTGCTAAATGCTGCTAAACTTTCAGGGGTTGAGCAGGTCGTGTTTTTTTCAATACAGGGAGCCGAGCGTAATCGAATTGTGCCGCATTCAAAGATTGAACGCTACATCAACAAATTGGGTATTCCTGCCACTTTTTTACGCGCTGGTTTTTTCATGCAGAACCTCAGCACTGTACACCGAGAGGATATTAAAACCCGTGGTGAATTATTTATGCCAGCCGGGAAGGGTATAACAAGCTTCATTGATGTACGAGATATTGCTGCGGTTGCGGTGCGTGCTTTGATTGAAAATGGGCATTCTTCACGAGCTTACACCCTCACAGGTAGCGAAGCTTTGACCTATTACCAAGTTGCGGACATTTTTACAGAGGTTTTGGGTAAACCAATTCGTTACGCTAAACCGTCTGTGTTAAATTTTATTTTCCAAATGCGTGCTCGCGGTCTACCTATGAGTTATGTCCTGGTAATGGTAGGAATCTATACAACTGCGCGTCTAGGATTGGCTGGTAATATTACATCAGATGTAGAGCAATTACTTGGTCGTCCACCATTGACCATGCGACAGTATGTTGAAGACTACCGACATCTTTGGCTATAAATTGGTTTGAAAAGTAAGGCTTGCAAGTAAGCCCAGTGGTAATAAATTATTCTAAGTTTGTAGTTGCGCTGTCTTCGCCAAAGCTCATTACAATCACATGCAATGGGTATTTTAGATTAATTTTATTATATGATAATTAGTAGGTTGAGTTAAAAAATGAAAATTTAAGCTTAATGAATATTGAAACAGCCAAAAAATATTACATAGCGAATAAGCAAGTACGGCATAAAACCCTTGGAATGCTGTTCATCGTCGATTTATATCCATCTCGACTTGACAGCGTGCGAGTAAAGTTTACGAGCGGAGTAGAAATGGATTGCCAGTTAGACTTTTTAGAAGCTGTATGAAGCTTTATTATTTTAAGAACATTTATGTCAATTTCTTCTGTTACAACCAAGCGTTTTACGATAGATGAATACCATCATCTAATTCAACTAGGGTTTCTGAAAGAAAACGACCGAGTAGAGTTAATTCGTGGAGAGTTAGTACAAATGGCAGCAAAAGGTACGCTCCACTCAGTTTGCAATACTAAATTATTTAGAGAACTGGAACGGTTAATAAATAATAATGCTGTAATACGCAGCCAAGAGCCGATTATTTTACCAGCAGATAGCGAACCTGAACCTGATGTAGTAATTGTGAGGGGAGAACCTGATGATTACCTATCAAATCATCCTTATCCAGAAGATATTTTGCTAGTAATTGAAGTCTCCAACTCCACTTTAGATTACGACCAGACTGAAAAATTACGCTTATATGCAGAAAACCAAATTCAAAATTACTGGATTGTTAATTTAGTAGCCAATCAACTTGAACGATATAATCAACCATATCAAGATAGTACAGGAAATTTTGGTTATCGTCTCAAAGAAATTTCTTTGCGAAATGAAACAATTTATTTGACTGCATTTCCTGATTTATTGCTTGATTTGAATGGGATTTTTCCATCTACTCCCTAACATAAAATCTGATTATTCAGTGCAACAAATCCGTTTTCAAACCATTAATAAATATACTTACTATACCTTCATCGCCATTCCACTCGCCTCCTAAAAAGCTTGTTAAACATTGACAAATTTCCTCTTTTACTTCTTGTTCTGACATACCTTCAGTTGACGTTTCCTCATTTACAGAACTAGCCGAGCCAATATTTTCCACTTCGGGAATGCTAGGGATAATCTCAAAGTTTCCATTTGTGTAGCAAACAGAGTCTTTGTATCCCATTACAATTTTTAGATAAGCTCCCTGTAAACTTGCTTGGCGTATTACACCAAACTCTTGACTCATAGATTCCCCAAAATACCGTTCCCAGTTTTTAAGAAGCTCTGATTCTTCTTTAATTTGCTTGTACTTTAAATTTTCCAAGTCTTGAATTTGATACTTAATCCCAAGTTGGATAACATCTGCAACACTAATACCTGTTTTTCTTGCTACCTGCTTTAAGAGTTTATCTTCTGACTCTGTAAGTCTAATTTGATACTGTTTTTCTCTTTTCATTTGGGTATCTAATGGGTATTTTATATTAATTTTATTATAAGTAGAGTTTAAAAAAAAATTAAAATATTGATACTTAACGTCATGTAGGAACAATATAGCTCAGGAGAAAATCGGTATTTTTCTCCAGCCATTTTTCCAGTAAAACTGTGTTTACCACTGTATCAACAATGCTTTGCTGAGTTGTTTTACCCTCAAGAAACCAGCCAGTCCAGTAAACGATGCAGCTAGCTCTCTGTAAACGCCAAACTAATTTCAGAGCATCTATCTCCGATTGCGTAAAGAAAATATGCTCCCGATACCCTGCACTAAAAGCCTGCACAAACTCCCAACGAGGTACTTCCTTCCAGGGAAACCGAGCAAAGTGGTCAAGTGCTGCAATGTAATCTATTAAGCGTAAATCAAAAGTCGCAAACTCAAAGTCTAAAACTCCTATTAAACGATTATCGCTCAGCAAAACATTAGGATAAAGATAATCTGCATGAGTTGTTTGAACTGGAAGCATTTTATATAAATTAGACGCTGCTTCAATTACTTCTACCAAAGTTTTAGTAATTTGCTGTTGCAGTGTTGGCTCTAATTTAAGTAACTGTGGCACATCAAGCGGCTTTGTTACCAATGGATGAATATTATTTAAGTCACCCCATGCAGGTAATTGAGCCATTTCTCCTTTTGGGTCAAATCCAGCTAAAGCGTGATGAAGTTCTCCCAGTGCTTTACCCACAGCATAAACGTGGTCAATATTATCACGATTTGCAGCTTGACCTTCAATAAAAGGAAGAAGAGAAACACGCAATTGGGAGTTATTTTGATTGACTTGAAATAATGTTTCACCCAACCGGGTTGGTATAGGAGTTGGAACTGCAAATGATAAATCACACGATTGCAGGCATTTCAGTAGTGAATGCTCGTAATTAATTTGCGCTGTTTTTGTAGAGTCATTGTATAGCTTTAAGACAAACTTACCAGCCTGTGCTTCCATAAAAAAGGTTGTGTTGACTGTACCCTGATTGGTCGGTTGAACTTTTACATTACCAAGAAATGACCACTCAGCAAGCAGTTCAACTACATCTTGCTGGGATAACTGAAAATTTTTAGGCTGTTCCACCACTATACAAAACCTCAAAGACAGGCACATCAAAGGAAATTATTACGGTATTCCCCACCTGTTTAGTACGGTTTACTACATCCTCCATTTATGTCAAGTAGCTGCAATATATATTTACATAACTTAAAAATAAGTTACATAAGACAAAGCGAGGAAGGGAAGATGACAAGCAAAAGCTTTACAATTAACGAACGCGGACAACTCAACAGCTTTGCAATTGAACCAAAGCTTTATGTAGACACGACCCCACGCACTGGTTTTACCGAATATGCAGAAAAATTGAATGGTCGTTTAGCGATGATTGGCTTTGTTTCACTGATTGCATTGGAAGTCCTCACCGGACATGGTTTGATTGGATGGTTGACTGGTCTGTAAAAGATTTTTGATAGTTGACTGTTGACTGCTGACGATTGACTGTTGACTGTTGAGGCTAAAAGAGTAATTAACAACACAAAAGAATTGAAGAGGAAAATTATGAGAACTGATTTTGATTTCCCCAAAAAAGACTTAATCGGACCAGTTGTATTCCGTCCCAGTTTTGCTAATGGTGAGAAGATTAATATAAATCAAGCTTGGTCATTGTTTTTTACAGCAGGGCAGGATGATAATATATTGGGGCAACAAGTAGAATTAGGTAGGTTTTTTAGTAATTTATTAATTGCTGTTGGAGTAACCGGAACGCTTTTAGCAGCCTACCTCAAGAACTTTGCATAAAGCTTGAGCGATGTATTTTAATTCCAAAAATAGAAGTCTTGGTTCCGTAGACCAAAGCTTCTTTTCACATTTGGAAATGATTTTATGATATGTAAAGTCTCTACGCTAAACTACGCCACAAATACCAAGAAGCAATTGTCCGGTAAGGCTTCCACGGTTCTCCAAATTTTTCCACCAATTTCTTATCTGGTAACTCAGATAACCCATAAACTTTACGAATTCCCGCTCTAATCCCTAAGTCATCAACTGGCAATACATCCCAACGATGCAGACGAAAAATTAACAACATCTGTACCGTCCAACGTCCAATTCCTTTAACTGGGATGAGTGTCTGAATGATTTTTTCATCATCCATTGTTTCCAACTCAGTCAAGGTTGGCAAATCAGTAAGTACCTTTTGTGCTAAATCTTTTATATAAATAATCTTGGAACGAGATATACCTGCTTCTCTGATTATTTCATCTGGTGTATCTAATATATCTTGCGCGGTTATAAGTGGTTTGTCTGAATAAAGTGCTAAAAAACGACGATGAATTGTACCAGCAGCTTTTCCCGAAAGTTGCTGATAGATAATAGAACGACATAAAGAGGATAGCAAATCTCCTGTTTGCTGTTGCTGGTATAACGTACATAAGCCAACTTGGTCAATTAAATCAGCTAAAATAGAATCAGATTTTTTCAGATTAACTAGAGCAATCTCATAATCCATATTACTTACTTCTTCTTAAGCTTCCTCACCAATTATATTTTAATAATTTGATGTTATAACTATGAACAACAACAGTGCTAAAGCCTTTCAATTATTTGTACATAAAAACATCTAAGGAACTATTTCCACAATTGTTCCCACCTTGACCCACTGATATATTTCCTCAACATCTTTATTTTTTAGTGAAGGACAACCCAAAGTCCAATTATTGCGAGCATCAATTGCGTTATCCCCATCTTCCGGAACCCCGTGGATACCAACTTCACCCCCAATAGAATCAGACCAAGCAACTTTACCATTAGATTTTGCTTGAAATTTTGCTTGAAAGTGCTTTCTCCAAGAACTGGGATTGGGATAATTCAGCCAAATAAATTTTGACCATACCGGATGTGGGTAAAGGTCACGAACTCGTAAAATACCTTCTGGTGTTTTTTTATCTCCTTCCTTAAACTTATCACCTGTTGGATTACCACCAAAAACCACTGGATAAGATTTGATGGGTTTCAAATCGTAATAAACCGTTAATCTATGTTTAGATTTTTCAATCAGAAGGGAAATTTTTTGTTTATCAATAGTAGTTATCAGTAGCTCCGGTAGAGGTTTATTATAATTCAGCAGTTCCTTTGCTACTGGAGGGGTATGAAGTTTTTCTTCTGCTGGACAACCTTGTAAACACAAAACCTCCGGAATTTCTGCGATTGCAAAAATAAAGCCCCGTCGCACTAAAAACCAGTAAAGTATTGATAAGGCGAAAGCTAACAATAGAGCTATATATATAATACGATATTTACCGCTTATAGGGCTAATAGGTACTTTAGACATTGGGTTTATAAATAAAATGTTTAGTTTACCACAAGCCAGTGACTAAAGTCACTGTCTAAAAGCTGAAGTCCTCTAAAGAGGACTAGTAGAGCATCATATTTTTGGGAGTATCTTAAATTGTGTAAAATGTTTGTATTTGTTTTTGATGTATTACTCAGTCCTCTTTAGAGGACTTGTAGAGCATCATATTTTTGGGAGTATCTTAAATTGTGTAAAATATTTGTATTTGTTTTTGATGTATTACTCAGTCCTCTTTTAGAGGACTTTAGCTTTTAGACAGTGACTTTAGTCACTGGCTTCTGGCTTCCGATATTAATGATGCGTGATATTCTCTTTATAAACACCTTCTAAAAACACGGGAGTTAAATGTTCAGGAATTCCTTCTAACTGGATAACATTGCACCCAAGCTTATAAGCAAACTCGAAGGATTCTCCAGCACCCAGCGCACAATAAAAGCCCGTTGCAAATTTAATTGCGGCTTTATCACCAATCGCTTTATTCATTCCGATTACGTAGGGAATATGTTTAGCGATTGCCTTTGCTTGAATTTCTGAATAACAAGCGTTGAGAACAACACACTCAATGTGACGAGCAAATAACTCAAACAGTTTAGCTAGAGCTTCTGTGTCCACCAACCGCATATTCCCGGTTTCGTCTTCCAAAACTAGACCATCATCACCAGTACCATGACCGCTAAAGTGAACAATTTGTGGCTTAAAGTCCAACAACGATTGATAAATATCTTGAGTTCGGACAGCCCAGCGCTGCTTGAGTTCAAATTGCGAGCGACATGAAGCACGTTGCAATTCTATATCAATTTCCCGCACTTCTTTATCAAGCCGTAAGGATGTAGTTGTGTTTGGGTTGGCCGCTAAAATCAGAATTCTTTTAACTACAGTATCATCGCTCAAAATATTTGGAAGTTTTTCGGGAATTGGTAATGATTGGAGTTGTTGTTGCAAAAGGTCTTGGACTTTTGTAATAAATCTATTTACATCAATGTTACTTTTTTTGAAGTAGCCACGTATTTGGTTGTTTTCATATAAATTACTAACATCTTGAGTATTTATCACTGGTGTTCCACTAACCACGATAACTGGGATATCTTTTTTACTTGCTTCAGAAACAAGATGCATCCCCAATTTTGTAGAAACAGCAGTGGGAGAATTTTCTAGACCAATATCAGTGACTAGTAAATCCCAATCACTTTCCCTAAGGTATTGGTAAGCTTCTTTAAAATTATTAACTACTTTTATTGTATCTTCTGGGTGACCAATGCCTTTCAAAGCATCATTAATTTTATCTCTGAGTATGTCTTGCCAAATTGACTCGTCCTCGACTAAAAGAATTCTTAGAGATGTCATAAAATTTTGGATTTTTTATTTTTTATTTTGGAAACTTATACAAATGAATTTTATGAGGCTAAATCACTTTTATTTTACTAGTATTAGCTCTCATTTGCTCAACAGCTTATAATTCAGATTCTGGCTTTTTGTAAACTGGTAGTCGTACAGTAAATCTTGAGCCTTGACCAAGTACACTATCTACATCAAGAGAACCTTGAATAAATTGTTGGAGATATATTTTAGCTGACCATAATCCAAAGCCCATACCTCTTTTCTTATTTTTTGTGGTGTAACCATATTCAAAAATATTATTCCTATTTTCTACTGCAATACCTACACCTGTATCACATATTTCCACTTCAACCCAAGACCCTACTTCTTTTTGTGGGTTTATACCATTAATAGACCTTCCTATAATAGATAATGAACCTCCTTGTGGTAATGGCATTGCATCTACAGCATTTTGAATTATATTTTCAAAAACACCCATCAATAACTTCTCACCTGCAAATACTCCGGGTAAGTCGGCAGGTATATCTATATATTTAGTAATTTCTGGAGGTATAGAAATTTCATATAGTGCATTAATTACTGTTTGATGTACATTAACATACTTAAGTCCTTCTTTTGTTAAGTCTGTCATATAAGTAGCATACTGGAGAAATTTGTTTGCTATTAACTCAATTCGCGTTGCCTGCTTCTTATTATACTCTTGTCCCTTATCCTCATTATTAATAATATCTTGCGCTAATACTCTAATTGCACCAAAGTCATTGTTCGTTCGATGTACTAATTGAAATTGTCCAATTAAGGTGCTAAAATTGCTTAAAGTTTCCATTTGAACAGATTGCTTTTTAATTTCCAAGCTTTGAATGCCAATAACTGCTTGATTAGCTAAAGCTTCCAGCATTTTCTGTTGTCTTTGGTTAAATGCTTTAATGCGTTGGCTTTCTAAGTTGATTACTCCAAATACATGATTTTCTTTATCTAAAAGAGGCACGCATAATTCCGAATTAGTGTTCTTAAAATGTCGGTGATATCTTGTATCATTTTGAGTGTTATTTACTAATAATGATTGACCATGTTTCGCTACCCAACCACTAATCCCTTGATTTATGCTAATAGTTTCACAAGTATCTATTGTTTTACCGCTTGCTGTCTCTTGAAATTGCGTCACCAATCGTTGATTACATGAATCAAACAGGTAAATACCTCCGATATCAGCATCAGAAATTTCTAATGCTTTCTTCACAACTAATCTCAGCAATTCATTCTGGTCTATAATCGTTATAATCATTTGATTTATTTCATCTCTTGCTGTCAGGCATCTATGATTTTGGATAGCAATTGCTGCTACAGAAGCAAGATTTTCGATAATTTTTATTTCTTCTTCAGAAAAATTATGCGGTCTGCGGTAATTAACAAACATTACCCCAACAATATTTTCATCGACTTTTAATAAAATTCCAGATGCTGACTTGATTTTTTCTCTGGAAGTAAAAGGTGCGTTTTGGAATATTTTTTCTTTAGCAATTTGTGAGGCGTAAACATTTTGTCCACGTTTAATCAGCACAAAAGGTAAATTTTCTGCACTAATTTTTTCATGCATCTTATTCTCTTCAATAAACCTTCCAGCTTTCTTCGGTGGAGTTATAAATTGTTTTTTATTTTGAACATATTCATAAATAGTTACTGCATCTGCCCCTAGCACATTTAAGCTGTTCCAAGCGATACGGCGAAGAATATTACTGACCTCTGGTATGCGGCTCAGAGATTGCGTAACTGAATGAAGAGCACGCCAACGTACCCCATCGCGCATTTTTTGAATTTGAGTTGAGTAACAAATAGCGCTAATTACCCACTGTTTGACAAAGGATTCCACCTTATTCAATTCATCTTTAATAAATTTATGTTCGCGTCGGAACAGAAGATACAAGACTCCTTCCCTGCCATCATAAAGTACTGGAAAAGCTACCATTGCCTTAATTCCCGCTTTAAAGGCTTTTGGGTTTAATTTTTCCATAGACGAACTGTTGTGTCCCAGGAGTGGGTCTGGAATCATCTTGGGCTTTTTATCTTGAATCGCTTGTCGTCCTAACCCATTATTACGCGGTGGACAAGCCTTGAGAAATTGTTTGCCAATTCCTCCACAAAAGGCTTGGTAAGTATAGCGACCCTGTTGTTTGTCTGGTTCGTATAAAAAGTAAAATGTGGCTGCATCAGCATTGAGAAATTGCTTGGCTTTTTCTGCGATAGTTTCTAAAACGTAAGGAAACTGTGAGTGCCAAATATCTAAAGAACGTTTAGCTATGCATTGAAGCAATTGAACCAATTCTTTGTAATCGATTACTCTGTCAGGGGAGCAATAGCCTGCTTCTACTGTACCAATTACTATAAACTCGGTATTCAGCCCTTTAGGTTGTAAGTTTTCTACCAGACGCATTTGATAGATTTCATGTTGTCCTTCTCTATCGTCTTGCGGTAAGTTAACAATTTTCACCCAGTCATAAAACTCAAACCAATCTTTTATCAGTTTTCCATCATCATTTTCTACTAGTACGATAGGCGTAAAAACACGAGTAATTTTGTCATGCTCGCGTTCTTCATAAATCCAACGGTCAAACCGCTTATCCCATCCAGAAATAATTTCGGTGTGAAGAGTTGCAACTATATCTGCTTGGATATCCCGTAATTTTGGGTCTTCCTCTAGATAATGTTTAGCTAAATTACTCCATTGTGTTGCAATACCTGTACCATGTACTGACTCGATAGTTTTTTGTTCCTGAGAAATTAGAGATATGTTACAAAAGTCAAAGCCTAGTTTTTGAATATCTTTAGACGATTTCTCAAGGATTTCTTCCAGCTTAAACTGTCGCGATGTAGCTTTTTCCACCTGCTTGAGAGCATTCAAAAATTGTTCTTGGGAGCCGTTGTCCTCGTTCATCAGCTATAGAACCTCTCTTTTTATGCGTCTGTGGTTGAAATAACTACTACTCGAATGTCAATAATTTCGGAAAATTACTACATTTTTTATGGGATATTAATAAATGCTGTAGTTATACAATTATTATTCTATACAAATTAAATTTACGGCAGCTTAGTTGTACAAAAACTGACCAGGAGCCGTTTAATATTGATATTCTACTGGGTGAGTTGAGGTTGTAAATATTTGCCACCTCTGTCACCATCAAGCAAGAAGCGTTATATTTTGTGGAGTATGCAAGGGGGTATCTCTCCCAACCTTCTCCCACATTCCATTTATCATGCTTTTATCACAGCCCCGCGTTTTGATTTTATTCAACCCTACAGCTGGTCAGGGAAGTAACATGATTTCTACCCTACAACAGGCTGTTGATATTTGGCAAAATGATGGTTGGCAGGTAGAACTGCGACCAACAAAAACAGCTGGAGATGCAACCACCCAAGCACGGTTAGCTGCTGTCGATGGCTATGATGTGGTTGTAGCTGCTGGAGGTGATGGTACTGTTAACGAAGTCATCAATGGTTTGGTAGGAACTCGTACTGCTTTAGCCGTTTTACCAATTGGAACTGTTAATATCTGGGCTAGGGAAATGGGACTTTCGATGGATATACGTCGTGCAGCCAAAACTTTTCTCCAAGCCAAATTAGAGCAAGTTGATGTCGGTAAAGCTGGCGATCGCTATTTTCTGTTGATGGCAGGAATCGGTTTTGATGCAGCAGTGACGGCAAAAATCAACTCGCAAGAGAAAAAACGCCTGGGTGTATTTGTTTATATGAAACAAGCCTTGCAAACCTCTTGGAGTTTTCGAGGAATTAAGGCTCACATACGGATTGACGGAAAAAAGGTGCGGGGACGAGTATTGATGGTTGTGATTGGGAACAGCCAACTTTATGGTGGTGTGGTGAAGCTAACAGCAAATGCCGTAGTTAATGATGGCTTGCTGGATGTTTGTGTTATCAAGGGAAGAAGTATGCTGGCTGCTCCGTTACGCTTGCTGTCAATTTTTACCCGACGTTATAACACCGACCCGACAGTAGAATATTACAATGCACGACGGGTGAAAATTCAAGGAAAGGAATCCTTACCCGTACAAGTTGATGGGGATTATTTAGGTCGGACACCGATGAGTTTTGAAGTTTTACCAGGAGGGTTGTGGGTATTGGTTCCACCAAATGCTGAACGGTCTTTGTGGAAATAGCAAATAGTACAAATACTTAAATCCAAAATTTACTTAGAGGGTGTTTATAAAGAGAAAATTAAGTACTTTTGTACCACAAGCCAGGGAATCCACAAGCCAGGGAATCCACAAGCCAGGGAATCCACAAGCCAGGGAATAAATTCCCTGTCTAAAAGCTGAAGTCCTCTAAAAGAGGACTGAATAATATATTAAGAAGAGATATTTTACAAAACTTAAGATACTTCCAAAAATATTGTTTTTATTAGTCCTCTTCAGAGGACTTTAGCTTTTAGACAGGGAATTTATTCCCTGGCTTATGGTACGAATGATGCTTAATATTTCAATAAGTTAACTTTTATGAATTAAAATGAGCCACAAAATAAAGTTTTTCTGAAAATTTTATACAAATAAAAATTTTACGTCTACTCTGAATGGGTAAAAATTAAAACTTGATTTAGCTGACAAAGAGCTAAAGTATTTTTGACTGCCTTAAATCCAGATGATTTGTGGGTAGCTACAGATATATCAATCCTGCAAACATGCTTTATGTGGTCAGGAAAACTGACAGATAATGCTATTGAGAATTTATTAACAATTGATAACTTACAACATGTAACTTATGGCAAATTTCCTAAACAATCTACGTCTCAAATGGTTTCTAACTACCAGAGCGCTTGACTCCAGTGTAGACTTTGTAAAAATTCTTTATCAAATTTACTTAAATCATAACAAAGTAATACATTTTCGTAACGGTTATCCTGTTTACTCTCTATCAACACCAGCATTATTTAGTAAACCAGCAGCAAATTTTATTTCTCGTGCATTATATAGGACAATTCAAAATAAAAACTTACCAAATATGATGAGTTTTGCCGTTAATGATATTTGTAATGCAACCTGTGAGCATTGCAGTTTCTTTACGGCAGTTGAGGAAAAAGGTAGAAAGACTTTGACCCTTGAACAATCAAAAAAACTGATTGAAGACGCTCAAGATTTAGGAGTATCTGTAATAAATTTCGTAGGTGGAGAACCTTTACTGAGGGATGATTTACCAGAAATTATTAGTTCTGTAAACAAAGATTTTGCCACAACAATCTTATTTACCAATGGCTGGAATTTATCAGCAAGAGCTACAGAATTAAAAAAGGCTGGCTTAGATAGTATCTATATTAGTATAGATGCAGCAACAGCAGAAAAGCATGATGACTTCAGAAAAAAAACAGGTTTATTTGACAGCGCAATTCAAGGTATCCGTAAAGCAAAAAAGCTAGGTTTTTCTTGTGGAATCTCTACAACCATGACTCCAGAATCTTTTAGAAGTGGAGAATTGGATAAAATCGTCGAGTTGGGAAAGCAGATAGGTATTCATGAGGTTCTTGTTTTTGATGCATTACCGAGTGGGAGATATAAAGAACGTCTAGATTTAGTTGATAATCATAAATGGGTGGAAGAAATGATTCACTCAGCCAAAAAATATAATCAAGATTCGAGCTATCCGGGAGTAGTTTTCTTTGCTCACTTTAGTAGTTACAAAAGTGTCGGTTGTTCCTGTGGTACTAGTTACTTTTATGCTTCTCCTTATGGTGACGTGATGTCATGCGATTTTAATCATGCAAAGTTTGGTAATTTTCTGGAAGAACCACTTTGGAAAATTTGGGATAGATTAACAACCCTACCAGAATTTTGCCAATCTAAATGGGGAGGTTGCAAAATTAAAGATTCTGAATTTAGAGAAAAGGAAGTTGTCTCATCCGGAATGGGTAGAGACGCGATTAATCGCGTCTCTACAGAGTAGAAAGTGGGGAAGATGGGATTATTTATTATTAGGGATTTTAGTGAGTTATGAATGTGATTTTGGCGACTTGCAATTTTGATAAGAATGCGACTGTACCGATTTTATTTTTCGAGTTTTTTGTGTTTGCGAGCTTTGCTGCTGCAATGTTTATTTTGCCAAAAATAAAAGATAAAGTTTGGCAAAGATTTTTGATTATGGCTTTGGGAGTATTGATATTTGAATTATTCACTGCTCCTATGTGGAATAATCATAAAATGGGTCAGTGGGCTTATCTATATCATGATGTTAGCTGGATTTTGACTGTTGGTTGGACTACTTTGATATTGAGTGTTGTTCTGATAGTTGATAAATTGTTACCTCATAGGAAAGAATGGCAAAGATTTGTTCTTTATCTAGGGATATTAATTTTTGCTATTGTTCCTTTAGAAATTTGGACTGTTAATATTGGTATTCGTGGCTATTCTCCGGAAGTTTTAAATACTACTTCTGGTACTAAAGTTTTGGGAGTACCCATAGAAATCCTTTATTACACTCCTGTATTTACGGGTATAATCATTAGCTTTTACAAGTATTGGAGTTTTGTAGTTGACGATGTACCATTAGTACCTTTAAAGCGAAGAAAATGGTTACGAGATATCCTCATTGCTTTTACGGGTATTTTCTTAGTTGAAGTAATGATTGAACCGATGGCAAATAATCAAAACTTACCTCAATGGTCATATATATTTCATGATATCAGCTTTTTGATTACGGGAATGTGGATTGCGATTATTGCGGCTACGGCTATTTTAGTAGGAAAATTTTTCAGTCATTTCCCGATAATTTACAGATTTTTAATTGCATTGAGTATCACTACGGTGTTAGCTGTACCGATTGAAGCAGGGTTAATTAGAAATGGGATTAGAGTATATTCTGAAAGTGCAAAACATTATTATACAGGTATAGTAATGCCTGTAATGAATGTTCCGATAGAAGTTGCTTTTGCGATTCCTTGTTATATGGCATTACTCATCGCTTTTATGCGTTATTGGGAAAACCTTTTAGATAATAGTTTGTAGGGACTGGGGAATTGGGAATTGGGAGTGAGGAGTGGAGAAGGATTCAATTTGATTGAGGATGTTAAATTAATGGAAACAAGAAAAACTGTAGCTCTTTTACTGGGTCTACCGATTACATTTATCTCCTTAGCTTTACTTGCTGGTGGAATTGAAAATGCTTGGATAATTCTTTGGACATCAGTTGTTTGTACTGCTGGAATTAGTTTGCTTATATGGGTTCCTCTTTGGTGGTTTGTTGGTTGGGTAATAATTAAAATTTTTGAAAGCTTGACCGGACGAACTATTGCTGGTGGAGCAGATATAGAAGAGACTCAGGCTATATCCAGTGGAGAAACTGTAGCAATCAGTTCTGACCAAAAATCTTTAATTAATTACATTGAAAAAGCCAAAAAACAAGGTATGAGCGAAACTCAAATTAGTAACAGGTTAAAAGCACAAGGTTGGGGTGAAGACGAAATTCAACAAGCTCAATATTTCGCAAGAGAATCTTTGGGAGAGAGTTAATTTTTATGGACGCTGTAGATGAATTGAAAGAAAGGTTAAATAATCAATCTAATCAATCCAATCAATCCAAGCAAAACTTTATTTATCGATTGTGTATTTACCAAAAAGAGCGTTTTCCGATAATTAAACATAGTGTTTTGATTGCTGTTTTTAGCGGTTCTGCTGTTGGTTATTCATTTTTGCTACGTGGTGCTTCCGGAATACCAAATATTACTTCGCTGATAGTTGCTTTTGTCTGTATTTTTCTCTTCTTTTTACAATTAAGAATTGCAGACGAATTTAAAGATTTTGCAGAGGATGTTCTTTATCGTTCTTATCGTCCTGTTCCTAGAAGTTTAGTTAGTTTAAAGGAACTAGGATGGGTTGGTGTTGCTAGTGCTATTCTCCAACTAGGATTGACTATATATCTAGCACCTTCTTTAGTGTTAGTTCTAGGTTTAGTTTGGTTCTATCTCGCTTTAATGCGTCAAGAATTCTTTGTTGTAAAGTGGCTGAAATCTCATCCTATCATTTATATGTTGAGCCATATGGTAATTGTGCCACTTATTAATCTGTATGGTACTGCTTGTGATTGGTTAGTTGCTGGTACTACACTAGAAATTAATATGTCTTGGTTTTTACTGGCTAGCTTTTTTAATGGGATGGTGATTGAAATTGGACGTAAAATCCGAGCTATTGATGACGAAGAATTTGGGGTAGAAACTTATAGCAAACTTTGGGGATATCGAAATGCTGTAATTGTTTGGTTGTTAGTGGTTGGTTTGACTGGAATTACTGCTTGGGAAGCGGCTGTTCAAATTAATTTTGCAAATCCTGTCGTTTATTGTTTGGGAATTTTATTTTGTTTTGTTGTGGGGTTCGCTGGATGTTTTATATACAAGCCAGTTACTAAATTGGCAGATTTAATAGACTCGATGTCTGGAATTTGGACGTTATGTGTATATTTCTGTTTGGGCATTTTACCTCTTATTTGGCGTTTTTAATTTTATCTTATACCTTCCTTCAATGAGCAACCCAATATATGTCTCGTACCCCCAAAACAAACCCCACCCCCAACCCCCTCCCCGTTTACGGGGAGGGGGCTACGATGGGATGGTATTAGGTTTTCAACAAGTAAAATTTCAAATTTATTTCCGATTGAATAATGTATTTTCGTAGCCCCCTCCCCGCGTGCGGGGAGGGGGTTGGGGGTGGGGTTCTATTGGCAGGTACGAGCTATACTTTGGGTTTTGATTGATGTTTTTCTGTCGCAATTAGCAATATGATAAATCTAATAGATAACAAAAATTATTTTATTTACTCGGCAAATAAAGAAACTGAAGCTCTATTGGGTGGTAAAGGAAAAACTCTTTTTGAGTTAGAAGGTTTAGGGTTTTTGGTTCCCAAAGGATTTGTTCTTTCAGTTGCTGCTTGGGAAGCTAGTCTAACTGCTGAGCAACATTATTGTTGGGAAAATACACAGAATGACTCAGAAATAGCTGTATTACTAGGAGATGTTCAGTTAAACTCATTAATTAAACAGGAATTACAACTAGCTTTAACTCAACTTTGCCCTAATGGTGAATTAGTTGCGGTACGTTCTTCTGCTATTGATGAAGATGGAGTGGAATATTCTTTCGCTGGACAATTTGATAGTTTTTTGAATGTACCTTTGGAAGAAGTATTTGATAAAATCACAGAAGTTTGGCATTCGGGTTTTAGTAGACGGGTTTTAACTTATCGTCGTCAAAATGGTTTGCCTTTACTTCCTCATCCTCCCGCTGTTTTGATTCAGCGTATGATTAATCCACAAGTTGCGGGAGTTGCTTTTGGTGCGGATGCTGTTACCGATAAAAGGGGAGTAGCTATAGTTAGTGCAGTCTCTGGTAATGGTAGTTCTTTAGTATCAGGGGAAAGTGATGCTGATACTTACTATATATATAGAGATGAAACGATTATTGAGCGTCAAATTATTAGCGAGCAGTTACTTAAAGATGAGCAAATTTTAGAAATTGCGGCTTTGGTACGTCAGTTAGGCAAACATTTTGCTCGTCCTCAAGATATCGAATGGGCTATCGAAAACGAACAACTTTATTTACTGCAGTCTCGTCCGATTACTACTTTAGCCCAGAAAGCTGACCCCGATGGTCTATTGAATTTATGGGATAACAGCAATATATCAGAAAGTTATAGTGGCGTTACTACTCCCTTGACATTTAGTTTTGCTCGCAAGGCTTACGAAGAAGTATACCGTCAATTTTGTCGCTTTATGGGAGTGCCAGAAGCTACAATTGCTCGCAATCATGATACCTTTCCTCGGATGATTGGTTTGATTCAAGGACGTGTTTATTACAACTTACTTAGTTGGTATCGTGTTTTAGCTATGTTGCCCGGTTTTAGGATAAATCGCCGCTTTATGGAACAGATGATGGGGGTGCGGGAACCTTTACCAGAAAGCATAATCAGCGAATTACAAGCTGCAACTTGGCAAGACCGCTTAAAAGATATTTGGCGGTTGTTAATGACTGTATTTGGTCTAATTAAAAACTATTTTTTACTACCAAAGCTAATTAAGGGTTTTTACTTAAGATTGGATAGGGCGTTGTATTTACAAGAAAGTTTAAGTGATTGGCGTCCAGAGGAATTAGCTGCATACTACCGCAAAATTGAGGGACAATTACTTAGCCGTTGGGATGCACCTTTGATTAATGATTTTTTTGCGATGATTTTTTATGGGGTGTTGCGAGGTCTGACAAAAAAATGGTGCAATGATGAGTCAGGTACTTTGCAAAATGATTTAATTAGCGGTGAAGATAAGATAATTAGTATCGAACCAGCTGTGCGGATGCAAAAAATGGCTGGCTTGATTTCTGGTGATGGGGATTTTGTCAATATATTGTGTAATGGTTCCGCAGCGGAAATTTTATCCAGCATGGAAAAACTACCATTGTTCAAAACAGAGTATCAAGAATATATCCAAAAATTTGGTGACCGCTGTCTAGATGAACTAAAGTTAGAAAGTCCCACACTTCATGATGACCCTTTGCCATTATTGCGTAGTATAGGACAGTTGGGGAATGGGGAATGGGGAATGGGGAATGGGGGAAAGTGTCGGAAAGCTGCGGAAGAAAGGCTGAAGGAAGTTTTGAAATGGCGTCCTTTGCGAGGGTTTGTGTTTAATTGGGTGTTACAGAATGCTAGAAAGCGCGTATGTGAAAGAGAAAATTTGCGTTTTGAGCGTACTCGTGTTTTTGGTAGAGCAAGGCGAGTTTTTGTAGAATTAGGAAAGCGGTTTTATAGCCTAGACTTATTAGAATCACCACGAGATATTTTTTACTTGGAAGTAAACGAAATTCTGGGATTTATTGAAGGTACAACGACTTGCACAAATTTAAAAGCACTTGTGGGAATTAGAAAAACTGAGTTTGCTGAATACCAGGAAATTACACCACCTGACTCACGTTTTGAAACTCATGGAATTGTTAATCAAGGTAACTCGTTTACACAGTCAATAGTAAGAAAAGAACAGAATGAATTAACTCAAACAAAACAAGGAATAGGCTGTTCATCTGGAATTGTGCGCGGTTTGGTACGTGTGATTACAGACCCAAAGCAAGTGTTAGGAAGTGAAAATCATTTATTAATTCCAAGCGGAACTATTTTGGTTGCAGAACGCACTGACCCTGGCTGGATTTTACTATTTCCCGCTGCTGTTGGATTAGTTGTGGAGCGGGGTAGTTTGCTTTCTCACGCAGCAATTGTCTCACGAGAATTAGGTCTTCCAGCAGTTATTTCTCTTTCGGGTGCTACTAGCTGGTTGCAGGATGGTGATTTGGTAGAAATTGATGGGGGTACGGGGAAGGTGTCTAAGTTAGAAAAGCCAAAAAGCCAAAAAGCCTAGAAGCCAGGGAATAAATTCCCTGTCTAAAAGCTAAAGTCCTCTAAAGAGGACTAAAAAAGAGATTTTTATCAAATAAAATGCTGGTAAAATATTTGTAAATTAATCCATTTTAATGGATTTTAGCTTTGAGACAGGGAATTTATTCCCTGGCTTTTTAGGGCTACAAATTTTTCTTATTAAATTAAGATTTATTATCGAATTCTGAATACAACTTCTCCTATCAACAAAGCTAAGTTAGCAATCCCCAATGTAAAAGCAATCGTACCAATAACACTATGAAGCTCAGGAGTTCTTTTCATTTGCTCATCCCAAGCTTGCCATAAAACCGGGAATGTATGAATTGCACCAGCCGCAATAAGTGCGATTGCAGCCAAAAGTTTGGTATAAACTATAAAAATCTTTTTCATTGTAAGCATTAGAAAGTGGAGATTGTTAAAAGCAAGCGCACCAGAAAATGGCTGATGTTAAAGATTGACAAATACTTACGAGTTTAATATAAACTAAAGTCACCCAAAACTATAGAACCACCTAGGAAGCAAGAATTGACTGATTTTTTTCAGGAATTAGCAGAGTATAGGCAACAGATTGGACTACCTTTAGCTGGTAGTGAGAGTGACCGCAGTACAGTAGCAAAGCTAGAAATTGATGGCAATGGGTTCTTTGGCATAAGTTCTGGCAGCAATTCCAACCGAAGAAAGATTACACTAAAGGTAAATGCAATTAGTCGAACACACGCTGAGGCTGATGCTTTTCAACAAGCATTTGATGCAGGGATTAGGGGAGGTCAAGCGCGTTTAGTCGTTGACCGAGAACTTTGCAGAGCTTGTGGTCAAAATGGGGGTGTAAAGGGAATGGCTAGACAGCTTGACTTGGAAGAAATCGAAATTATCAGTCCTAATGGTCGTCAAGTTATTAAGTTGATGTGAGGTTAAAATGTTCATTTCTAAATTTTCAGTTGAAAATTGGGTAGGTAATCAGAACAAGGGATTTTTAAAACAAGTCCACTTTTGGCCAGAGATAGAGACGGCTATTAAAGAGTTGGATGGTCATCGGAAAACTTTAGTAACTTTAGAGGCTGAAGAGGAAACCCACATGGCTATTGGAGGTGGTACTGGTAAGTATGTAGTATACTTGACATTTAATAACGAAGATTTTCATTATGTAGTTGACCTATCAAAATCGGATGAGGAAATGATTTTAGTTGTTGGGGGACAAGAAGGTTTTTATCCAGCCAAGTTGTGTGTTGACCTAGATACAACTATCAAAGCAGCTAAGACATTTGCAGAGCTTGGAACAATGGAAAAATCTGTTGTATGGGAACGGGATGGGGTTTTTGAGCCAGTTTAAATGTTAAAGCAAAACCCGATACTTTTACGATGCTTTATTTCAAACCGTTTTATCTAATCTACAATTTTTGCTGATGTCATCTGACTTACTTTGCCTTTTTGAACAAAAAAATCATAATGCACAGTGAAATTAAAGCCAAGGCAAATTTTTCAGAAATTCGTTACGCTCAATGTTGGGAAGACGCGGATATTTTATTAAAAGCTCTCAATATTCAACCTGGTCACACTTGTTTATCCATAGCTTCTGCTGGAGACAATACCCTAGCAATGTTGAGTTGCACTCCCAAAAAAGTAATCGCAATAGATTTGAATCCAGCGCAAATTGCTTGTTTGGAGTTACGAGTCGCAGCCTATCGAGAATTAACTCACCCTCAACTACTAATGTTAATCGGTTCAGCACTAGCAGATGCAACTGATAGAATTGATTTATATTATCGTTGTCGTCCTCAATTATCCCCTGTAACTCGCAATTTCTGGGATGAACGTATAGCAGTTATTGCTCAAGGTATTGGTAAGGCTGGTAAGTTTGAACGTTATTTAGCTTTGTTTAGAAAGAAAATTTTACCTTTTATTCATAACAACGATACCGTTACCTCCCTTTTAAAAGACAAAACAGAAACACAGCGTCAAGTTTTTTATAGTCAACATTGGAATAATTGGCAATGGCGATTATTATTTAGAATATTCTTTTCTCAATTTATATTAGGACGGTTTGGACGCGACCCTAGTTTTTTTGATTACGTCCAAGATAATATTGCCGAGCATCTTTTACAGCGTACTGGCTATGCAATCACTACATTAAACCCTGCGGAAAACCCTTACTTTCAATGGATTGCCACAGAGCAGCATCTTACCGCATTACCATATGCTTTACGTCTAGAAAACTTTGAAAAAATTCGCAGCAATCTTGACCGCTTAGAGTGGCATTGTATCGCTCTTGAGGATTATTTATACAATGTTAATTTAAATACCTTTGATTGCTATAACTTAAGTAATATTTTTGAATATGTATCTAGTGAAAATTATCGTTATCTGCTCAAAGAGCTTATAAATGCAGGCAGAAGTGGCGCTCGTTTAGCTTATTGGAATTTACTCGTGAAGCGCAGTCGTCCCGAAGATATGAAAAATTTATTACATTCTTTGGGTAGTACAGCAAAAAGGTTGTATCAAGAAGATAAAGCATTCTTTTACAGCGCTTTTGTAGTAGAAGAAATAATTCACAGTGGGAAAACTAATTGTTGTGAAAAATCATAATGTCGAGACAGGATACGTTGCTTCCCTGTCTCTGTCCTTATCTTTACTGGTTAAGGACGAAAGTCAAACCCTAGGAGGTTGCTCTTTGTGGTGGGGAAATACTCCTTCATTACCCGGTCACCGCTTAGGTTTTATTGGACATTATAATGTTCATCATAAAGAAGCAGCTACTTGCTTACTAAAACATGCTTGTCAAGAACTTGCTTCTCAAGGTTGTACGATGGTAATAGCACCCGTTGATGGGAGTACGTGGCAAAATTATCGACTGCTGACGGAACGTGGTGATTACCCAGTTTTTTTCTTAGAACCAAATAATCCTGACGATTGGCAGCAACATTTTACTGACGAGGGATTTACACCGATAGCGCATTACAGTTCCAGTTTGAATAAGGATTTGACGCAAGTCGATTCCCGTTTACTAAGGGTAAGGGAGCGTCTAGAAAAAACAGGAGTGAGTATCCGTTCTGTAAATTTACAAGATTTCGAGAAGGAATTACAGCGAATTTATACTGTTGCGCTTGAAAGTTTTCACAATAATTTTCTCTTTTCACCTATTGATGAGGCTGAATTTATTGCTCAATATTTTCCATTATTACCTTACGTACAACCAGAGTTAGTTTTAATTGCAGAACATGAAGATAATCCGGTGGGGTTTATATTTGCCATACCCGATTATTTGGAAAAGGAAAGGGAAAAAAATATTAAGACTATTATTATCAAAACTGTAGCCATTTTACCAGGACGTATTTATGCGGGTTTAGGTAATTTACTTGTTGCTCAATGTCAAGATATTGCTCGTGAGCTTGGATATTCTCAAGCGATTCACGCGCTTATGCATGATGATAATCCTTCACTCAATTTAAGCGGTCACTATGCTCAGAGGATTCGTCGATATGCAGTCTTTGGGAAAAAGTTGTTGGTATCTGAATTATAAATTCAGTTCCTTTCCCAGGTGAGGAATTAACTTGAATTGACCCTGCATGTTTTTCCACAATAATTTGATGTGCAATAGTCAATCCCAATCCCGTACCTTTCCCCACAGGTTTAGTAGTAAATAAATGTTCAAATACCTTGGCTTTAACTTCATCAGACATTCCTGAACCATTATCTTTAATTGCAATGCGTCATCGGTTAACAAATTTAGGATTCGATTTAGGAACTTCTTTGAGTCCAATAATTCCTATATTTATCCCAGATAGCACAAAATTATTAGCATTTAATAAAGAATTATATTCTCGCGGTATTTTTTCTGTATCAATTGTATACCCAGCGGTGAAACCACATGAAGGACGTATGCGTTTTATCTTAAGTGCGGCACATACAAAAGAACAGATTGATATTACTGTCAATACACTTTATGAGCTTGGCTTAAAGTATGGTGTTGTTTCTAATGTTGCGAGTGCTGCATAAAAAGAAACCCAACCCCCAACCCTCTCCCCGTAAGCCTACAGTGTACACACAAGTAGGAGTAAACCGGACAGGTAATTCAACTTGTGTGTACAGGGTAGCCCCGTAAGCGGGGAGGGGGCTACAACTGTTACACCCGCTTGCATGGGTAAAATTGAATTATGGCAATAAGAATTTTATACTTAACAACGACCAAGAGAATATGTAACTATTTATGCCATAAAAACGTTGATTTACTTAAATAAATTTAACGAGATATAGGCATCGGCATAATTTCTGGGGTTGGTGTCGCAGCAGGAGCAGGAGCAGCAGGAACAGGTGCAACATCTGGTTTAGGTTTCAACCCAGGTAACGGAGCTAAAGTTGGTTTAGTTGTCGCTCCCGTAGTTGGTGTTGGAGTCTGTGTAACCTGAGGAGTTGGCTCTACCCTAGAAGCTGCAATTCTGACTTCTACTTGTTGTAGTGCCCATCGCCAAACATCATATCCAGCTTGCGATAAATGTAAGCCATCCGTGGTTAAATCTTCCCGCAAATTGCCAGCAAAATCCACAAACCAAACATGTATATTCAAGAAATTAGCCCCTTCTTGCTGAGCAATACGAGCAATTTGGTTATTTAATGTCTTAATCCGATTATTAGGAATTGTGGGTAATCTCGTGGGCAAAATGGATTGAACAATAATCCTCGCTTGGGGATGAGTCCTACGTAAACGGCGAATAATTTGACGGTGATTCCGTAAAATTGCTGCATCACTGGCTCCTCGACGTAAATCATTAATACCAGCCATCACGTAAATAACTTCTGGCTTAGTATCAGAAAACGCAACTAGCCTCCTTAAAACACCAGTCGAAGTGTCACCAGATATTCCCTGATTCAGCCATAATTTCCCATTCGGCAATTTTTCCTTAGGAAACCACATACTCAGAGAATCACCAACCATAACACTCAAGCGATTACCCCCTTGTCCTTGGGACATCGCTTTGCCTTCTAAAATCAATAAATTTTTCCAGTCATCATAAGTCAGGTTTCGCTTTTGGGCAGACAAATATAACGAATCAAGAGTAGCATCTGCCACCCGTGTATAAATTTGACCCGACTTCAGTGCCGCAACCCGTTCATAATAGAGTTGGGGTCCAGAAATCAACCTAGAAGATGCTGGCTGAGTATTTGTTGTCAACGATGTTCCAGATGTGGGTAACACCTGATTACTCGTTTCAGTGGTCAAAGAAGTTTCAACAGTAGGGATTGTTTTGTTACCAGCTGCTGACGCGGTTTGCTCTTTAAAATCCGACAACAATTTATAACCTTCTTCAGGTATTGTCGATAAATGGTCTAAAGTCGAAGTTGGCACTGCAAATCCTGTGAGCAAGCCTGCCACCAACAAATAAAACTCCCTCATACTGCGGTTTTCTCCTCCACTCATTATTTTCCCTATGACAGCATGAAGAGGCTGAATTCAGGAAAAATTCTCCATCAGCTAGATTAATACTTTATTTACACTATCCGCATTTGTAAAGTGTGCCAAGGGGTATACATTTAGAATTTCTCCAAAATTTTTGCCAAACCACTTGCACCTCATGAAATTTCAGCCCTTTTGCCAAGGGGAATTTTTCGCGATAGAATGCCTGCTTCAGTAAATCTGACTTTACAATTTTTGCTTAAGCGTGTCAATACAAGCTGAGGTCGATTTAAATTTGGGTCGCGGTTTCATAGAATAGGACCACAAGAAGTGTTACGATTTAAGCGAAGTTTCTAATATTTCCTACCTTATAAGTGGCTAGAGCAAGTACAGCGATTGGCGTTAGCCCAATTATTAAAGATATTGTCCAAAAACAAGCACTTTCCACAAGATTGACCCTCAAAGAGGTTATTTTTATGGGAATGTTAGCTATCGAACAGCTAGACGAGCAAAGCCGTCAAGAGCTAGCAGATAAAGTCCACAAAATGCAGGTGGATGGGGAAATATGAATTCTTGGGGGTTGACTGTTGACTGTTGACTGTTGACTGTTGACTGTCATTGTGAGGAGGAACTTTCCTGTCATTGCGTTCGCGTAGCGCTCCCTCTTAGGGAGTGGAGGAACGACGAAGCAATCTCCTTACAGAAAATTTCAAGTTAGTTAAGCACAATCGGGCGGGCAAGGATGCCCACCCCACAAGAATTTTTAGGTTAAATACTGTATCTGTTGCAACCTGTATCCGGGCTTGAAGTATCTGTAAAGTCATGTATGTGTGTCATAGTAAGCAGTCAACCGTCAACCGTCAACAGTCAACAGTCAACCAAACCGTCAACCAAACCGAATCATACTCCCTTTCACATAATCCTCGTTGATTTCAAACGATATCCAACGACGCTTTAAATTCTCAGCAACAAATCCAGTAGTGTTAGAACCCGCAAAAGGCTCCAGCACAACATCACCTTCATCCGTGAGAAATTTCAGAAAAAATTCCGCAAATCCTGCTGGAAACCTCGCTGGATGAGGTTTTAGTCCTGCTTCTTTACAACGCTTCATGTATGGACTATTGGACTCAGTGTTAGCAATTTCTAACAAGTTTGGTGGAATCGCTCCTTGGTTATCTTTCTGGAACTTATCAGAAATATCATGTCCACTGGGTCGTACTTTTGCTTTATAACCATTCTTCAATAAATTTTTCATGCTTTCGCTGTAAGGCTTTAGTACTTTACGGTTATCAGCTTTGGGGTTTGGGGTCTTAGATAACCACCAAACTATATTCACTGAATCTTTGACTCGAATCCTTCTAACAGTCACCCACTCAGCAGGGGTCGGTAGTCGGGAAGGATTGTAATGATAAAATTCCTGAGCCAGAAAAAAGCCCAATTCTTTACATAATCTGACTAAAAGCTCGTACTGATAAATACTTCGCACGGGGTTTCCTGGGAGATAAGCGCCTCCTAAATCTAATACAAAAGAACCATCGTTGGTGAGGACTCGCTTAAATTCTTTGGCAAAGGGAAGAAACCATTCTATGTATTGTTCAGCACTTTCATTTCCGTACTCTTTCTTGCGTGTCAAGGCAAAGGGAGGAGAAGTAAGGACTAAATTTATACTTTTGTCTGGGATAGAGTTGATTAATTCTAGGCTGTCACCTAAATAGGCTGCACCGTAATTTTGGGTGTAGTAGGGGGTGAGGTTAATTGCGGGTTCGATAGCTTTTAGATGTAGTGGTAAATATTAATAAATTATTGTAAACCATTATGCTTTAGCAGCATAATATGGATAATTTCAAGTTTATAAAGTAAAGTCGAGCGGGCAAGGATGCCCACCCCACAAGAGGGGAGAGGGGATATTGGTTACATTGGGTTTGATAGATTAGGGCATTAATGGCTTAGTCGGGTATTTGCCATAAAAAAGGATATTCTTCTGGATTATTTGATAGCCCTGCTTTCACAGGATTTTGTCGAATATATTCCCAGTAAATATAAAACTCTTGCTCATTCCTAATAATGTGGTCGTGACGCTCATCTTGCCAAACTGTACCTATATGCTTCATAACAGATGGAATATTGTTAGAGCTATAGCTTTTTATGCTATGCATAATACTACTAAGTGACCAATATTCATTTTTTGTTTTTGATTTAAGCCAAGGTTGAATTAAGATATGCACATGGTCGGGCATTATAACCAAAGCATAAATTTTATATCTCTTGTTATTAAAAAATAGACAACTATTTAGAACTAACTGTCTAGCTTCTGGATTTAGTTCTAACTTTTCCCAGGTGTTAAAAGTAATAATATAAGTTGCACCATCTATCTCCCAATGAGGCAACATTCTTTGGTAGATTTTCAATTTCGGCTCTAACATGAAACGAGAAAATATATTGGTTTACATTTTTACTTCCCTTACTTCTGTTGTACTAACTAGATTTAATAAATTATTATTTTTTCTATATTTTTTCTCCTAAAAAGTATAAATTTTATGTATCTTTCCCCTCTTGTTGTCTCTCTTGTACTTTCTCTTGTGGGGTGGGCATCCCTGCCCGCCCTTGTATATAAAAAATTCCCTTGTATATAAAAAATTCCCTTGTATATAAAAAATTCCCTTGTATATAAAAAATTCCCTTGTATATAAAAAATTCCCTTGTATATAAAAAATTCCCTTGTATATAAAAAATTCCCTTGTATACAAAAATCCCCCACCTTCCGGCAGGGGACTTTCATTAACTATCTAAAACTGTAAATCCAGTCAAAATCATTAACCAAACTTACCAGCCGTAGAGGCAATGACAAACGCTGCGTAAGTTAGGACATAGCCAACAGCAAAGTGAGCTAAACCTACCACACGAGCTTGAACGATGGAGAGAGCAACGGGCTTATCTTTCCAGCGAACCAAGTTAGCTAGAGGAGTACGCTCGTGCGCCCAAACAAGTGTTTCAATCAACTCTTGCCAGTAACCTCTCCAAGAGATGAGGAACATGAAACCAGTTGCCCAAACAAGGTGTCCGAATAAGAACATCCAAGCCCAAACAGACAGGTTGTTCATGCCGTATGGGTTATAACCGTTAATTAACTGCGCTGAGTTAGCCCACAGATAATCGCGGAACCATCCCATCAGGTATGTTGAGTTTTCGTTAAATTGTGCAACGTTTCCTTGCCATACAGCCAGATGTTTCCAGTGCCAGTAGAAGGTTACCCAACCAATGGTGTTTAACATCCAGAACATCGCTAGGTAGAAAGAGTCCCAAGCGGAGATATCGCAAGTACCGCCACGACCTGGACCATCGCAAGGGAATGCGTAGCCGAAGTCTTTTTTGTCGGGCATTAGCTTAGAACCACGAGCATCCAAAGCACCTTTAACCAATACCAAAACGGTGGTGTGGATAGCTAGGGCAAAAGCATGGTGTACTAAAAAGTCACCAGGGCCAATTGTTAAGAACAGAGAGTTTGTACCGGAGTTAATTGCATCCAGCCAACCTTGTAACCAAACGTTTCCGTAGTTGGGGTAAGCGGTGTAAGCAATACTATCTGGGTTAGACAGCAATGTGTCTAAGCCGTATAGAACTTTACCGTGAGACGCTTGGATGAATTGAGCAAATACTGGCTCAATCAAGATTTGCTTCTCAGGTGTACCGAAAGCAACAACTACGTCGTTATGTACGTACAAGCCTAAGGTGTGGAAGCCCAAGAAAAGGGATACCCAGCTCAAGTGAGAGATAATCGCTTCTTTGTGCTTTAATACGCGGTCTAATACGTTGCCCTTATTTTGTTCGGGGTCGTAGTCGCGTACCCAGAAGATGGCAGCGTGAGCAAACGCACCAACCATCAAGAAACCAGCAATATATTGGTGGTGGGTGTACAGCGCTGCTTGTGTAGTGTAATCCTTACCAATAAATGCGTAAGGAGGCATCGCGTACATGTGCTGAGCAACCAACGAAGTGATTGTTCCTAAAGCTGCAAGAGCTAAGGAAAGTTGGAAGTGCAGCGAATTGTTGATGGTGTCGTATAGCCCTTGGTGAGGTAGGTTGAACTGACCTTCACTCTTGGAGCCAGGGGTCAAACCGGATTTGGAGTTCAGCATTTCTTTGATGCTGTGACCAATTCCGAAGTTTGTCCGGTACATGTGACCAGCTACGATAAACAGAACTGCAATCGCCAAGTGGTGGTGAGCCATGTCGGTCAACCACAGGGATTCAGTCTGAGGATGGAAGCCACCCAAGAAGGTGAGAATTGCAGTACCAGAACCAGTCGAGGTACCAAAAATATGACCAGCAGTATCTGGGTTTTCTGCGTAAACAGCCCAGTTACCAGTGAAGAAGGGTTGTAAACCAGCGGGATGTGGCAGGGTGGTTAAAAAGTTATCCCAACCTACGTGCTGTCCGCGAGATTCGGGGATAGCAACGTGTACCAAGTGACCTGTCCAAGCTAAGGAGCTTACGCCGAACAAACCAGATAAGTGGTGGTTCAAACGGGGTTCTGCACTCTTAAACCAGGAAAGGCTAGGACGGAACTTAGGTTGTAAATGTAACCAGCCAGCAAACAGTAACAGCGCTGAGAACAATAACAAACCAACGGAGCCTGCATACAGGTCGCTATTTGTCCGCATACCTATGGTGTACCACCAGTGGTAAACACCAGAGTAAGCTATGTTCACAGGACCATCAGCACCACCTTGGGTAAAAGCTTCTACAGCTGGTTTACCAAATTGTGGGTCCCAAATTGCGTGAGCAATTGGACGGATGTGAAGGGGGTCTTTAATCCACTGTTCAAAGTTACCTTGCCAGGCCACGTGGAACAACAGGCTGGAAGCCCACAAGAAAATGATTGCCAAGTGACCGAAGTGAGTGGCGAAAATCTTTTGGTAAAGATTTTCTTCAGTCATGCCATCATGGCTCTCAAAATCGTTGCCCATTGCCATCGCGTACCAAATCCGACGAGTAGTCGGGTCTTGCGCGAGGTCCTGGCTAAATTTTGGAAATTTTGTCGCCATAGACTTTATAAATCCTCTGACCTTTAGCCATCAGTATCAGCTGTTTCAATAAGTTATGAGTTTTGAGTTCGTTCGTTTTGAGTTATGAACAAAATATTTACCTTTACTCAATTCCTAACTCAACACTCAAAATCCAAAACTCATAACTTTGGGGTGCTAGTCTTTAGCCTACTGAAAGGATGTGAGCATGGAAGAATGCCCAGGTTGTGACAATACCACCTAATAAATAGTGTGCCACACCTACTGCCCGACCTTGAATAATGCTTAAAGCACGTGGTTGGATAGCAGGAGCTACTTTCAGTTTGTTGTGTGCCCAAACAATCGACTCGATTAATTCTTGCCAGTAGCCGCGACCACTGAACAGGAACATCAAGCTGAATGCCCATACGAAGTGAGCGCCTAGGAACAATATTCCATAAGCAGACAGGGCACTTCCATAAGAGTTGATTACTTGTGTTGCTTGTGCCCACAAGAAGTCACGCAACCAGCCGTTGATAGTAATAGCGCTTTGAGCGAAGTTACCACCAGTGATGTGACTCACAGTACCATCAGCATCCACGGTTCCCCAAACATCAGACTGCATCTTCCAACTAAAGTGGAAAATTACAACTGATATGGTGTTGTACATCCAGAACAATCCGAGGAACACGTGGTCCCAACCAGAAACTTGACATGTACCACCACGACCGGGACCATCGCAAGGGAATCGGAAGCCCAAGTTAGCTTTGTCTGGAATTAGACGAGAGCTACGAGCATACAGGAAGCCCTTGAGAAGAATCAACACGGTTACGTGAATCGTAAAAGCGTGGATGTGGTGAACCATAAAGTCCGCTGTACCCAAAGCAATGGGCATCATCGCGACTTTGCCACCAACAGCTACAATACCGCCACCAAAGGCATGGCTGACAACATTCAATGCGTTGGGGGCTGTACCACCAGGCGCAATTGTGTGAATATTTTGTACCCACTGAGCGAACACTGGCTGCAATTGAATTGCAGTGTCGGAGAACATGTCTTCGGGGCGACCCAAAGCACGCATGGTATCGTTGTGAATGTATAAACCAAAGCTATGGAAGCCTAGGAAAATACATACCCAGTTCAAGTGGGAGATAATCGCATCGCGGTGACGAATCACCCGATCCAACACGTTGTTTTGGTTAACTACGGGGTCGTAATCCCGAACCATGAAAATTGTTGCGTGTGCCGCACCACCAACGATACAGAATGCGCCAATCCACATGTGATGAGTGAAGATACACAGTTGGGTTGCGTAATCTGTCGCCAAGTACGGATATGGAGGCATCGCGTACATGTGGTGAGCAATAATGATGGTCAACGAACCCAAGAAGGCAAGGTTAGTACCTAACTGAGCGTGCCAAGAGGTAGTCATGTTCTCGTAGAGACCTTTATGACCTTCACCTGTGAAAGGCCCTTTATGGTTCTCTAAAATTTCTTTTATGCTGTGACCGATACCCCAGTTGGTGCGGTACATGTGACCAGCAATGATAAATACTACCGCGATCGCCAAATGGTGATGGGCAATATCAGTCATCCACAAGCCACCAGTTACTGGGTTCAAACCACCCTTAAATGTGAGGAAATCAGCGTAGGTTCCCCAATTTAAGGTGAAGAAAGGTGTAATACCATTAGCAAAGCTAGGGTACAACTCGGTCATCAAGCTGGAATTGAGGATGAATTCGTGGGGTAAGGGTACATCTTTCAGTGCAACACCAGCATCCAACAGTTTGTTGGTAGGTAGAGACACGTGAATTAAGTGACCAGCCCAACCCAAAGAGCCACAACCTAGCAGTACTTGTAAGTGGTGGTTCAACATCGACTCCACGTTCTGGAACCATTCCAGCTTAGGAGCGCGTTTGTGGTAGTGGAACCAACCAGCAAACAGGCATAGAGCCGCCATCACCAAACCGCCAATAGCAGTTACGTAGAGTTGGAAGGAATTGGTGATACCCCAGCCACGCCAGATTTGGAAGAAGCCAGATGTGATTTGGATTCCGTGGAAACCGCCACCGACATCACCGTTCAGGATATCTTGACCGACAATTGGCCAAACAACCTGAGCGCTAGGCTTGATATTTAATGGGTCACTTAACCAAGCTTCATAGTTAGAAAACTTAGCGCCGTGGAAAATCATCCCGCTGAGCCAGACGAAAATAACGGCTAGGTGACCGAAGTGAGCGGAGAAGATTTTGCGTGAAATATCTTCTAAGTCACTAGTATGAGTATCGAAGTCGTGTGCTAGAGCATGGAGATTCCAAATCCACGTAGTGGTTTTTGGACCTTTGACTAAGGTTTTGTCGAAGTGACCGGGTTTGCTCCATCTTTCAAATGAAGTTGGCACTGGGTCGTTATCGACTATAACTCTTGCCTTTTTCTCCTCCCGCTCTGGAGGACTTATCGTCATTCAGACCCTCCTCTCTTATAAACAAGGATTGAGGAAATTATAGATACCACTGGATGCCTTCTTAACTAGGTTTACCCCTAGCCATATCCAAAAAGAAAACTCTGAGGATATTCTAGATGACTTTACGTGGAAAGTTGCTTCTGTTGAATTATAAAGTCATCTACCCCACTCTGTTATAGATATTTTAACAATAATTTAAAATAGCCAGAATTATTGCCTCGTCCGCCTTTTCTCGCTTGAATTTCGTCCCAAAAGTCAATAGCCTTGACATTTAATTTACAAAATATAACAATTTATAAAATTTATGATTATATACCAGTAATAGCAATAGTTATGTTTTTTAATGAGAGTATTGTAGATAAAAACTATTTATTAAAAAATTATAAAGAAATGTAAATATAAATTGCAAAATGTAAACTAAGAAAATCAAATACATATCATAAACCCCAATCAGGTAAAGATTATGCTTAGGTGGCAAACAACAGCGTTAATCCAAAAAACTTCCCAAACGAAAAAAACAATACTGGGTAGCTTGATAACATTAGCGCTGATGTTAAGCTTGGTAGGCTGTGGAGATAAAGCCAAAAGCCAAGAGCCATCATTAGGTTTAGGAAAAAATGCATCAGTCGTAACAGAGCAATTTTCAGAAGTTGCACCACCCAAAGCAATTCAAGAACTGCGACAATCATTGGAAGTTTACCAGCCTCAGGTGAAAATAATCTCCCCTACGATAGATGAAATTCTCCAAAATGAAACAGTCGAAGTTAAATTAGAAGTAAAAGACTTATCTATATATAAAGATTCAGAACTCAACCTTGGCCCGCATCTGGAAGTGATATTAGACAATCAGCCTAATATCCAGCTATATAACATAAATAAACCATTAATTTTCGCTAACTTATCAGCCGGAACCCATACACTGCGGGTTTTTGCAGAACGACCTTGGGGTGAAAGTTTTAAAAACGAAGGAGCTTACGCTCAAACAACATTTCATATACTTACCAAAACCGACGATAACAATCCTGACCCCAACCTACCAGTATTAAGTTACAGCAGTCCCAAAGGTGACTATGGAGCAGAACCGATTTTGTTGGATTTTTATCTAAATAATGCTCCGCTGCGTTTATATAAAGAGAAAATCAAAGATAGCTTCACAGAAGATAGCGAACAAGAAAAAAGTACAGAAGAGAAAATCGGAGATTGGCGTATCCGTTGCACCATTAACGATGAAATATTTGTATTAGACCGTTGGCAATCGGTTTACCTCAAAGGATTTAAGCCCGGTAAAAACTGGGTCAAGCTGGAATTCCTTGACGGTCAGGGGAATGTAATCAAAAACGTCTTTAACTCAACAGTTGGAGTACTAAATTACCAGCCGAATGGTAAAGATACACTTTCTAAACTGACACGTGGGGAACTCTCAGCAGAGCTTGCTCGTGGGATTATAGATATTAGGTACGCGGCAAAAGTACCAGTGGTTGATGCTGCACCTTCCCCAGTCCCCAACAGTGAAGTTTTACCGGAAGCAGAGCCAGGAGCAAAATCAGAAGTAAAACCTGAACTAGAAATAAAGCCTGAGCCAGAAATAAAACTTGAGCCAGAGGTAAAGCCTGAGCCAGAAGTAAAACCTGAGCCGGAAATAAAACTTGAGCCAGAGGTAAAACCTGAGCCTAAAATAAAACCTGAGTTAGAAGTAAAACCTGAGTTAGAAGTAAAACCTGAGTTAGAAGTAAAACCTGAGCCTGAAATAAAACCTGAGCCTGAAATAAAACCTGAGCCTGAAATAAAACCTGAGCCTGAAATAAAACCTGAGCCTGAAATAAAACCTGAGTTAGAAGTAAAACCTGAGTTAGAAGTAAAACCTGAGTTAGAAGTAAAACCTGAGTTAGAAGTAAAACCTGAGTTAGAAGTAAAACCTGAGCCTGAAATAAAACCTGAGCCTGAAGTAAAACCTGAACCTGAAGTAAAACCTGAGCTAGAGAAAAAATTAGAACCTGAGGCGGGCAAGATGCCCACCCCACAAGAGGTTGTTCCGGAGAGAAAAGAAAATTTATCTCTACAGGATAGATTAAAAGGGTTTTTTAAGAAAAAGTCAGGGTCAAAAGTGACTCGTGAAGCATCTCCAGAACCATCGCCAACAGCTACACCTGAAACTGAAAAAGTGCTCGTGCCATTACCTGAATGGCATTAACGAACCGCCAAGAACGCCAAGAACGCCAAGAATGCGAAGAAGGATTTTAGATAATTATGAGTCGTGTACGAGCACCTGAGTTACCCCAACATTACCCGTGGTTAAACACCGATAAACCTTTGTCTCTCAGGGAGCTAAAGGGTAGGATAGTTATTTTGGATTTTTGGACATACTGTTGCATAAACTGTTTGCACGTTCTCCCCGACTTAAAATATTTAGAACAAAAATATAAAGATAAACTCACTGTTATCGGGGTTCACTCAGCTAAATTTGACAACGAAAAGGAAACCGAAAACATCCGTCAAGCCATCCTACGCTATGATATCGAACATCCTGTCTTAGTAGATAGTGGTTTTCAAGTTTGGCAACAATACGCAGTACGAGCATGGCCAACAATAATGGTGATTGACCCTCAAACTTACGTAGTCGCTTCCTTAGCAGGAGAAGGAAACCGCGATGTTTTAGACGAGTTAATTTCCAAATTAATACAGCAACACCAAGAAAAAGGTACTATAAATCCTCAGGAACTTAACATAACTTTAGAGAAGCAACGACATCCATCTGTTAACCCTTTAGCATTCCCCGGTAAAGTCTTAGCAACCAGTAAAGGATTGTTCGTAGCAGACTCCGGACATCACAGAATTGTCATGAGTACTTTAGAAGGAGAAGTTTTACATTTAATTGGAACTGGAGAATCAGGACTAAAAGATGGTTCCTTTAGCGAAGCTCATTTTTTTGCACCTCAGGGAATGGCATTTGATGAAGAAAATCAAATTCTTTATGTTGCCGATACAGAAAATCACGTCATTCGTCGAGTTGATTTACAGCGTCAAACAGTAGAAACAATTGCAGGCACAGCTAAACAAAGCCGTACTACTAACCCTCAAAGTGGTTTAGCTCTAGAAACAGCAATTAATTCACCTTGGGATTTAGTTAAAATTGCAGACAAATTATACATAGCAATGGCAGGCTCCCATCAGATTTGGGAAATGGATTTAACTAGTAGTATCCTGAAAACATACGCAGGGACTGGAGCAGAAGCTTGCATCGATGGCTCACTTAGCGAATCCATATTTGCTCAACCTAGTGGTATCAGCACAGATAGTAACAATTTATACGTTGCTGATAGCGAGGGAAGTACAATTCGTGGAGTGGGCTTAATATTTCCAAAATTTGGAGAACCAATAGTAAGAACTATTTGTGGAAGTGGAGAATTATTTGGATTTGGTGATAGCGATGGACAAGGTAACGAGGTAAAGTTACAGCATTGCTTAGGAGTGGAGTACGCAAATAACTTTCTTTGGGTCGCGGATACTTATAACCATAAAATTAAATTAGTTAGTCCCACTGTAGGTAACTGTCAAACTATTTTAGGTGATGGTTCCCTTGGATTACAAGACGGTCAAGGGAAGAACACTCGATTTTCTGAACCTTCGGGATTAAGTATTTTCGGTTCACAAATGTTTATCGCTGACACAAACAATCATGCTATTAGATGTGTTGATTTAAAAAAAATGGAGGTAACTACCTTACAATTTAACGGTTTATGTGCGCCAAACATTTGTATACCATAAATCATTTTTGGTCAACAAAATAAAATAGGATTTTCACATGAGCACTATTTACCACATTACCCAAAGTCATCGATGGGAAAATGCCAAACAAGCAGGAACCTATAGTATAGAATCCTTACAAACAGAAGGATTTATACATTGCTCTACACTACAGCAAGTTATCAAAACAGCAAATAGATTTTTCCGCGACCAAAAAGGTTTAGTCCTTCTTTGCATTAATTCCGATAATGTCAATCCCGAAATTAAATACGAAGGTGCTGATGGAGATGAATTTCCCCACCTTTATGGAGAATTAAATATTGATGCAGTATACAAAGTTATAGACTTTGAACCAAACGAAAAAGGCTTATTCATATTACCAAACGAGATTTGACTCTCTTCGCCCTCTTAACTCTCTTGGCTTTCTTGGCTTCTTGGCGGTTAGTTAATAAAGGTAAAGTAGTAGTGGCACAAAAAAATCAAAAATTAGGTCGCTTAGGGAAAACCCTTACATTTATAGAAAATGTCGGAAACAAACTTCCCGACCCTCTAACGCTATTTTTCATCCTATCGCTACTAGTAATTATTATTAGTGCAATAGCAGCTTCTTTAAATATCTCCGTAGTTCATCCCGGAAACAAAAAAATAATCTCAGCAGTATCTTTACTAAGTGCCGATAATATCAGAAGAATTTTCACTTCAGCAGTCAAAAACTTTACCGATTTTCCACCTTTAGGCACAGTTCTGGTCGCAATGCTGGGTGTAGGTGTCGCAGAATCTACAGGTTTTATTTCGGCTGTATTGCGGGAAGCAGTTTTAATCACTCCCACAAAATTTGTTGCACCTGCAGTCATATTTACTGGTGTGATGGCAAATATTGCTTCCGATGCTGGGTATGTCGTGCTTGTTCCCTTGGGGGCTGTAATATTCTTAGCTGTTGGTCGTCATCCTTTAGCGGGTTTAGCTGCGGCTTTTGCAGGGGTTGGTGGTGGCTTTAGTGCAAATTTACTCATTAGTACTATTGACCCTTTATTAGCAGGATTAACTCAAAGTGCAGCACAATTGATAGATACAAATTATAAAGTGAATGCAACAGCCAATTATTATTTTATGGCTGTTTCCACTTTTTTAGTTACATTTATTGGCTGGTTTGTTTGCGAAAAAATTGTTGAGCCTCGTTTAGGTGTTTATCAAGGTGATGTAGTGGTACAAATGGAGCAATTAAATGCTCTTGAGCGTAAGGGTTTACGTTGGGCTGGGTATTTTTTATTAGCTTTTTTAGCATTTTTAATGATGCTTGTTTTACCACCACAAGGTATTTTAAGAGACCCGGAAAAGTTTACGATTATTCCTTCTCCTTTTATTGAAGGAATTGTATTAATTATTTCTTTGGGATTTTTAATTCCCGGTGTTGTTTATGGAAAAGTTGTGGGGACAATTAGGAATGACAAAGATGTTGCTAAGTCTTTGGGTAATGCGATGAGTTCGATGGGTTATTATATTGCTTTGGCTTTTATTGCTGCTCAGTTTATTGCTTATTTCGCTTGGAGTAATTTAGGTATTATTTTGGCGGTTAATGGTGCGGAGTTTCTCAAAAATATTAAGATTGGTGGACCGCCTTTGTTTATCATGTTTATTGTAATTAGCGCACTTCTTGATGTTTTTGTGGGGTCTGCTTCGGCTAAGTGGGCTATTATGGCTCCTGTTTTTGTGCCTATGTTTATGTTACTTGGTTATTCTCCTGAGTCGGTACAGGCTGCTTATAGAATTGGTGATTCTACTACTAATATTGTTACGCCTTTGATGCCTTTTTTCCCTGTGGTGGTGGCTTTCGCTCAGAAGTATGATAAGAATTTGGGCATTGGTACTTTGATTTCTTTGATGTTGCCTTATTCTTTGGCTTTTCTGATGGGGTGGTCGGTACTTTTTGTTGTTTGGTTTTTGTTTGGTTTGCCTTTGGGTCCTGGGGTGGGGATGGCTTTATGAACCACGAAGAAGCGAAGGGCACGAAGAAGGGGGAGGGAAGAAGAGAGGAGGGTTGTTTGAGTTTGTATTATTTATATGAGCTACTAAATGTATTTTGCCTTTTTTGTCAACTAACCAACCTTGAGCTTCGATAATGGGGACAGAAATTTGGGGATTTGTTGAGGTTTTTGGAACTGTTCTCTCTGCTTGTTGATTTTCTGTTATTTGCACCCATTGAGAATATGTGGTTGTATCTTCTAAAGGTTCACCCGGACTCATCGGTAAACCCCCCCTTCCTGTTATGGCAAAAGAGCTTTGTCTATAGCGACTACCTGGATTACAAACTGCGGAAATTTGTTGCGAAGCGTCAACTAAATTTGTGGGTAATTCAAGTAAACCCTGTCTTGGGTCTACTTCTGGTTGAGTGATAATAATATCACCTGATAGTCCAAATTGAGAACTCGCATCGATATCGTTAGTACCATTGTTAGGAGTTGTTCTACGTTTTTCGATACCGAATATACCTTGAGTTGTGATGTTAATTTGACCTCCTTTGCCTGTAAATGCGTTGGCAGTTATGTCGTTATTTTTACCAAGAGCAGCAATTAAGGGTGATTGTATTTTTACGTTTCCTCCATCTCCTCCTTTTGCTTCAACACCTGCTGTGGTGGATATTTGACTGTTGCTGCTCAGGAGTAATAGGTCGTTTAGTGCTAAGTTAATGTTGCCACCATCACCCGATGCAGTTTCAGCTACTAATCTGGCGTTGTTATTCAATTTTATATTTTCGGCTGTGATATCCAAATTCCCTTTGCCTTCGTTTGTTGCATTCGGGTTGATACTACCTACAGCCACAGCTGCACCATCTTTAACTTGTAATTCTCTTGTTTCTATTCTAATATTACCGCTTTTACCCGTTGCAGTAGGGACTCGTGCCGTAACGTTGGTAATTCCCCCAGAACTAGCAACAATAGCGGTGGGGAATAAATTTTTTGCATCAGTGCCAATAAGTTCAATTAGACCTGTCTCATTTAGTGGTTTTACTGTGATATTTCCGGCATCACCTACACCAAAAGTTAAGGATTGCAGTACACCACCTTTACGCAAAGTTAGGTTGTCTACTAAGAGAATTAAATCTCCTCCTTTACCACTTGCACGAGAGCTTACACTTGTGTACAAACCACTATTGACTGGTAAACCCGTTTGACCTTGGAATTGTTCACCATTAGGGGTCAATGCGCTACCAGCAATTTCGACTTGAGAAGCTTTTACCTCTAATAAACCTGCTTTACCTGCACCAAATGTCGAAGTAGTAATTTGTGCGCCATCTAAAATTTCTAATTTATTAGTGGTAATGCTTACTTTTCCCCCTTCAGCACCTAGTTGACTATTCAGATTTGCTTGGGTAAATAAACCAGTTGCAGACCACTGTCCTTGATTAGTAATTCTACCGCCATTAATTCGGATAAAGTCGTTTGCTTTTATTGTTAAATCCCCTGTTCTGCCACTTCCTGATGTTTGGCTATTGATTTGTGATGCTTTTTCGAGAGATAATTTATTCGTTGTGATTGTTATATTTCCTGCGTTTCCAGCATTGGAGCTAGTAGAAGAGATAAAAGAGGTATTGTCTAGTTTTATTTGGTCAGATGTAATTATAATATTTGTGCCAGTTTTGGGTCTAACTATATTTAAGCCAATTATATCTGAACGAATTCGCGAATCATTATCTAGAGTTAACTGGGAAGCATTAATTTTGATTGTTCCTCCATCAAAGTTACCTGAAGTCCCAGAACCGATACGAGTGTTTTGTGTTAAAGAAACTTGTTTACCTTCGATTTTAATACTACCACCAGCGGAACCACTTACGTCTAAAAGTGCATTTTTGATTTCAATGTTGAGGGAATTTTTTATCTCTGGATAATCAAAAGTTAAATTATTACCTGCAGCAATCAGATTAACTGAAGCATTATCACCCAAACTTCCTAACTCAATATTTCCTCTTGCTGCATTTAAAGTTCCACCTTCTAAGTTAATAAAACCTCCTATGAATGCGATAGTTTTATTAGGAGTAACTTGTAGAGTTGAAGATTGATAACGAATTTCTCCTGGTGCTTTTCCCATTTGCAAACCAATAGGAACCTTTACTGATAGTAGAGGTTGAGTTTGAGATTTAATTGCACTAAACTTGATGCTATCTTCAAAAATTAAGCTTTCGGCTGTTGTTGCTATAAAAGAACCCCCAATATTAAGTGAGGCATTTTTACCAAATAAAATACCATTCGGATTGATTAAAAATAAATTTGCATTACTCCGTAATAGTTCAATCTTACCATCAATCTGTGATATATTAGACCCCGTGACGCGAGAAAAAATATTAGTAATGTTGGGTTTTACTTCTTGAAAAGAAGCGGTAACATCTTTGGGAATAGAAAAGTTATTAAAACTATGAAAAAGGTTGTTTTCTACTTGAGTTCCACCAGTAATAATATTGGTGTTTCCTTCAATTTTAACGTTTGATGAGTTAGTTAAAGTTGAATCAGGAGTTATTTGCGCGACCGTGGAAGATATGCATAATAATTCAAAGCTAATCACAATGTTTTGACAAATAATGATTTTTAAAAGTTTATTCAAGGCAATATTCATATTTGCAAAAAAAATCATATAAATATTTTACAGCATAGAGGTGACAAAATAGCCAGGGAATAATAGCCAGGGAATAATAGCCAGGGAATAATAGCCAGGGAATAATAGCCAGGGAATAATAGCCAGGGAATAATAGCCAGGGAATAATAGCCAGGGAATAATAGCCAGGGAATAATAGCCAGGGAATA
>JAESGU010000125.1_pt1 | contig 40233 bp, 35 predicted proteins | sample 9266271 | NCBI WGS metagenome assembly JAESGU01 (sample SAMN15740544, study PRJNA653495) | algae metagenome | isolation source: Scytonematopsis contorta HA4267-MV1 and co-occurring heterotrophs from mud... | place: USA: Palolo Valley Trail, Honolulu, Hawaii | collected 2009-07-25
GCCGGCCAGATCAACGGCGCGCATGGCGAGGTGGACTGGATTCCGCTGCGCTGGATCACGCGCGCCGTGCCGCGCGCCACCTTGGCGGGCTTCCATCGGCTGGCGCGCGTCGGGCTGGTCACGCCGCTGCGCGATGGCATGAACCTGGTGGCCAAGGAATTCGTGGCCGCGCAGGCGTCTTCCGACCCCGGCGTGCTGGTGTTGAGCCGCTTCGCAGGTGCTGCCGCCGAGCTGACCGGCGCGGTGCAGGTGAACCCGCACGACCCGGAGGCGATCGCGGAAGGGCTGCACGAGGCGCTGACCATGGACGAAGCCACGCGGCGCGCCCGCTGGTGGGCCGATGTGGCGGTGCTGCGCCACAACAGCGCGGCCGCCTGGGCGGATGGCTTCCTGCGCGCGCTCGGGCAGGGGGTGCATGCGATGGCGGCGAAGTAGCCCGGCTCTGTTGGTTGCGTCAGGGGCCGCCGCTACACTGTGCCGCAGGCAGCATCGGAGGATCGCCATGGCCATCAGCATCGCACCCGTCGATCCCGTTTCGCGCCCAGAATTCGGGGGCCTGGTGTCGGGCATCGACATCACCCAGCCGATCACGCCGGTTGACGTGGCCGCGATCGAAGCCGGCATGGCGAAATTCGCCGTGCTGGTGTTCCGCGACCAGCACGTCACCGACGAGCAGCAGGCGGCGTTCAGCCGCCACTTTGGCCCGCTGGAGGAAGCCACCGGCGACCTGCGCCCGGTCGCCGAACGGCGCATCAGCATGGCGCTGAACGACATTTCCAACCTGGACAAGGACGGCCGCGTGATGGCGCGCGACGATCGCCGCCGCCTGTTCGGCCTGGGCAACATGCTGTGGCACAGCGACAGCAGCTTCAAGGCAGCGCCGGCCAGGTATTCGCTGCTTTCCGCCCGGGTCATTCCCGGCGAGGGCGGCAACACCGAATTCGCCGACATGCGCGCCGCCTACGACGCGCTGGATGCCGGCACGCGCGCCCAGATCGAGGCCTATGTGTGCGAACACAGCCAGCTCTATTCGCGCGGGCAGCTTGGCTACACCGACTTCACCGAGGAGGAGCGCCGGCAATGCGTGCCGGTGCGCCAGCGCCTGGTGCGCCGCCACCCGGTCACCGGCCGGAAGTCGCTGTTCCTGTCGACGCATATCGGCGCGATCGATGGCCTGCCGGTGCCCGAGGCCGTGATGCTGATCAAGGACCTGGTCGAGCACGCCACGCAGCGCCAGTTCGTGTATGCGCATGTCTGGCGCCCATTCGACCTGGTGATCTGGGACAACCGCGCCACCATGCACCGCGCCCGCCGCTACGATGCGACCCAGGTGCGCGATCTGCGCCGCACCACGGTATCGGACGAGGTTTCGACGCTGGCGCAGGTGGCGTGACGCGCCTGCCTGGACGGCGTGCGGGCGGCGCCATAGGGTGCCGCCCGTAACCGCGAAAGGCACAGGTCTCCATGATCGAGTTGCACACCTACGACACGCCGAATGGCCGCAAGATTTCCGTCGCCCTGGAGGAGATGGGCCTGCCTTATGCGGTGAAGGTCATCGACATCACCAAGGACCAGCAGTTCGACCCCGCTTTCCTGAAGATCAGCCCGAACAACAAGATCCCCGCCATTATTGATCCGGACGGGCCGGGCGGCACGCCGATCAGCGTGTTCGAAAGTGGCGCGATCCTGATCTACCTGGCCGAGAAGACCGGCAAGTGCTTCGGCCAGGGCCCGCGGGAGAAAATCGCCGTGCTGGAATGGCTGATGTGGCAGATGGGCGGGCTGGGCCCCATGCCCGGCCAGGTGCACCAGTTCCTGCTGCAGCCCGAAGGCCCTGCGCGCGAGTTCGGCCTGAAGCGTTACGGCAACGAGACCAAGCGGCTGTATGGCGTGCTGGACAAGCGGCTTTTGGGTCGTTCCTTCGTGGCCACCGCGGACGGCCCCAGCATCGCCGATTTCGCGATCCTGGGCTGGGTGTGGCGGCACGAACGCCACCTGGGCGGGCTGGGCACCAGCCTGGACGCCTATCGCGAGGTCAAGCGTTGGTACGATGCGATGCTGGCGCGCCCGGCGACCGCGAAGGGCATGAGCGTGGCGTTGAAATAGCTGCCGGTTGCGCCGACCACCCCCCGCTGCTACACGCCGCGGTGCATATGCCGTGTACCACTCTCTCGGCGGAGGGGTGGCCGAGTGGCTGAAGGCGGCAGTTTGCTAAACTGTTGTAGGGGGTCAACCTCTACCGTGGGTTCGAATCCCATCCCCTCCGCCAGTTCGGTGCCGAACCGCGAACCGGCCCCGCCGGGAGCGCTACGCCGCCGGCACCCGCCGATGCGCGCAGCTGGCCAACCAGGGCACGGCGCCGCTCCGCCCACTCCTCGCGGCGGTCGAGCAATGACGCGAGGATCTGCTCAAGCCGTTCCGGTTCAAGCAGGCGGTGCTCCAGATGGGCGGCGATCAGGTCATCGAGGCGCTGCATCGGCACCGATCGGCCCTTGCAGCCTGTCTCTCCCTGCCGGGCCGCGATGGAGCAGGTGTAGTAGCGATACTGCTTGCCCTTGCCCGAGGTGCGAAGTGTCATCGCGCCGCCGCAGTCCGCGCAGAAACAGATGCCGGTCAGCAGAGTCGGGCCGCTGACGATGCGGGCCGGCGTGACCATCGGGCGGCGCGACTTCAGCGAGGCCTGCACCGCGTCAAAGGTGTCGCGGTCTATCAGCGGCGGCACTTCCACCGCGATCACCTGATCTGCGGGCTTGAGCTCCTTGGTCTTGGCGCGTTTGTTGAACTCGTGCCGGCCAATATAGGTCCGCCGCGTCAGCATCCTATGCAGGCCGCCGACGCCCCCGCGCCCGCCGTTGCGGGCGAACAGCCGCTGCGCGTTGAGGTGCTTCGCGATCGACTTCACGCCCAGGCAGCTCTGCCAACAAGCCGGCGCTCGCGCCATGGCGCTATGGCGCGGACACACTGCGATCGCGCCGGAAACAGCCATCCAGATCCCGGATTGATGCCACCGATCAGACTTTTGTGATCGGCCGCATCCACAGGCCATGCGCGTCGGTAGCCCTGGCAAGGGGGTCGGGCCGGGCTTCCTTCAGTTGGTTACCAAGCCGCAGAAGGACCTGTGCCATGAGCGACTTTCCGATGAACCTGCCTGCCGGCGGCGCGGGTGCCGCCGGTCCCGCCGCGGCGGCGCAGGCGCGGGGTGCGAGTTATGAAGGCGCACCCAACATCCTGTCGCTGTTCGTGCCCTTCGGCGGCCTGCTCTCCTCCGGTGGATCGTCGGCAACCATGGGGTTGATGCCGTTCGGCGGGACGGTGGTCATCCCCCCCGCGCTCCGGCTCGATGCCATCGTTGCCGGGACCGAGGCGGAACTCACCGCCGAGCTCGGCGCTGCTGTGGCCGAGCTCGGGGCGGAACTCGCCAACCGGCCGTCGGGAACGGTCACGATCACCGCCGCGGCACCGGCGGCCAGCGGGCCGCCCACCAATGCCGAGCTGATCGCCGGGGGGTATCCGGGCCTTCTGGCCGGCGGGACGCCGGTCAATCCGGGCCCGACCACCGCGGACTACGCCGTGATGCAGCAGGTGCTGAGCGGGATGTCGCAGCAGCCGGTCAATCCGGGCCCGACTGCGGCGGACTACGCCGTGATGCAGCAGGTGCTGAGCGGGATGTCGCAGCAGCCGGTCAATCCGGGCCCGACTGCGGCGGACTACGCCGTGATGCAGCAGGTGCTGAGCGGGATGTCGCAGCAGCCGGTCAATCCGGGCCCGACCGTCAACGCGCCACCGGCCGGTTCGCCCGCCGGCAATCCGCCCGGGGTCCTGCAGGGCGGTGGCCAGCCGGGCCCCCTGCCGCCGCCGGCCCCCGCGCCCCAGCCGATGGCGCAGACATTGCCGCAGGGGGCCGCGCCCGGTCAGCCTCCCGCTGCCGTGATCCCTGATCCAGCTGCGCCGGGTGCTCTGCCGCTGCCGGTTCCCGTGCCGTCAGCGACGCAGCCTGGGGGGCAGCTTTTGCCGCCCGCGCCGGGCGTTGTCTCTGCGCCGGCCTCGGCGCCGGTGCCCGTCGCCGTGCCAAATCTCATCGCGCCTCTGCCTCCCCTGTATGGAACCCCCGATCCAAACGGAGTTCCGTACAAACTGGCCAACTACGTTCCGACCAATGACCTGTTCAAGATCAACGTCGGAGAGATGTTGATTCTTGATGCATATAAAGACCCGAAGAACGGCTTGCTCAGCAATGATGGAATTCCAGGCCAGAGCCTCAACAATTTCGAGGTGAAGATCATCCCTGGCACTGACAAAGAGATGCATGGTGACCTGTATGTCGGAATGAACGGCAGCGTTGCCTACACGCCGGATCCCGGATTTCAGGGGAAAGTCAGCTTCAATTACACTTTCCGAGAAAATGATCTGTACGGCAGCGGGCACAACAGTCAGTGGGACAAGAGGGAAGCGACGGTAACTATCGAAGTGGTTCGCCCGGACCCAGTGGTGCCGGCGACACCAGTGGCGCAGCCCGCCCCCCCCGCGCCGCCGGCCGCACCGGTGCCGCCGCCGGCCAGCGGATCGCCGGTGGCGGGCAATGACTTCTACGCCGTGAAGCACGGCGTGAAACTGGAAGTCGATGCGGCCAATGGCCTGCGGGCGAACGACACGGACCCGGACGGCGACGTGCTCAGCTACCGGCTGGCGGACGACCCGTTCTCCACGATCATGCGATACGGCAGCCTGACACTGAATCCCGATGGCAGCTTCACCTACGTGCCGCAAGACGGCGCCGCTGGTACCGAGCAGGTTCAGGTCAAGGTGACCGACGGCATCAACACGACCTACTCGTTGCTGACCATCGTGGTCGGCAACGCCCAGCCGAAGGCCGAGAACGACTCCTACGACGTGTCGCCCGGCCGCACGACGTTCATCAGTGCGGAGGACGGCCAGGGCGTGCTGGCGAACGACACCGATGCGGACGACGATAAACTCAGTGCTTCGCTTGTCGGTGGCGAGCTGATCCAGGGCCAGGACCGGCTGACGACCGAGAAGGGCCTGGTGATCATGACGAAGTCAGGGACGTTCAGCTACACGCCCCATGCCGGCGTGACGAACGGTACGGACACGTTCCAGTACGCCGCCGAGGACGGCTTCGGCGGCGTCTCGATCGCCACGGTGACGGTGCGCATCGTCAACCAGGCGCCGGTCGCCCAGAACGACGCATACGGCGTCGGCCACGGCAAGCCCCTGAAGGTGGACGCGGCCGCGGGCCTGCTGGCGAACGACGCCGATCCGGAGGGCGGCAAGCTGACTGTGGAGAACGCCGGGAAGGAGCATCGCACCGCGCAGGACGGCGTCGTGACCTATGCCGCCGATGGCAGCTTCACCTACACGCCGCCCAAGGACTTCATCGGCACCGACAGCTTCCTGTACACCGTCTCGGACCCGCTGGGCGCGCTGGGCCTGGCTGGCGTCACCATCAAGGTCGGCAATAGCGACCCTGTCCTGAAGTCGTTCGGCTTCAGCATGGCGCACGACCGCGTCATCTCGATCGATGGCGCGAACGGCCTGCTGCAGGGCGCCACGGACGCGGACGGCGATCCGGTGAAGGCGATCGCCCACGACAAGCCGACCGAACACGGCCATGTCTGGATCTTCGAGTCGGGCGCGTTCATCTACAAGCCGGATGCAGGCTTCGTTGGCAAGGATGCGTTCGGCTTCGCCGCGGTCGACGGGTTCGGCGGCATCGGGCTGGGCTCGATCTCGATCAATGTCACCAACGCGGCGCCGGCTGCGCAGAACGACACCTACGCTGTCAACGCCGGCGGAACGCTGCAGACCTCGGTCTTCACCGGACTGCTGAGCAACGACGGCGGCTGGAAGGACGGCGCCTTCCGCGACGCGGACGGCGACGCGCTGTCGGTCGCCACCATCGGCCTGCCGTGGGCGACCGCGCATGGCAGCGTGACCGTCAACGCCGACGGCAGCTTCAGCTACACGCCGGATCGAGGCTTCGCGGGACTGGACTATTTCAGCTACACCGCCCGTGACGGGTTCGGAAAGTCAACCGACGCGGTCGCGGTGATCCGGGTCGACAACAACCCGCCCGTGGCCGAAAATTTTGGCTTCGGCATGACCGCCGGCGCCTTCCGGCTGGACGTCGATGTCACGAACGGCGCCGGCCGGCACGTCTCCGACCCCGACGGCGACCCGGTCACGATCGTCGGCTTCCGCGACCTGCCCACGGCGCAGGGCGGCACCGCCACCATGAACGCCGATGGCAGCTTCAGCTACACGCCGAAGCCGGGCTTCACGGGGACCGATACGTTCACCTACGGCGTGACGGATGGCAAGGACGGCGGCAGCGCCCAGGGAACCATCGTGATCGTGGTCGGCAGCAGCGCGACCGTGCTGCCGCCGGCGGTGGTGGAGGAGGCCGTGCAGCAGACGGGCGGCACCGGTCCCGTCACGCTGCCGATCACCGGTGGGCCAGGGGGCGGCACCACCATCCCGGTGACCGGCATCTTCACGCCGCCGGCGGAACCGGGCGTCGGCGAGCCCCAGCCCGGCGCCGGCCACCTGCCCGGATATGCCGCCCATCCTGGCTCCGACGGGGGCGACGGCATCGATGCGGGCTCGGGCGGGCCAGGCCAGACGGTGCCTCCGCCCGGCGCGGCCGGTGGCGGCGTGCCCGGCGGCGGATTGCCGGGAAGCGTTGCGGGTGACGCCATCGTCGGCGGCGGTCTCGTCGGCGGCAGCTTCCAGTGGGGCGGCGCGCCGGGCGGATGGTTGCCCGGCGGCCGTGCCGCCCCGGGTGACGATCATGGCACGATCATCCTGCCTCCCGGCAGCGGCCGCGGCCCGGATGACGTTCTGTCGACTGACCATCTGTCGCCCGCCGATGACCTGCTGACGGCACTGCCGCCTGACGATGCCGGCACCATGGCCGGCGCCCTGCCGGCGGAGGATCTGATGCAGCTCCACCGCGTCGACCTGGCGATGACGGGTCTGCTGTTCGCCTGACGGCAACGCAGGCGCTCGCCGCGCCGGCGTTGCCTGCGTTGGTCGTGGCCTTGCCGGCCGCCGTTGGCCTCCCCCCGCGCGGCCGGCCCGGCGCGCGGGGGGGAGTGCGTTTCAGCGCCGCAAGCCTGATGCGGCGGTCACCACGGGGATCCCTTTTCATCGCGCTGTCGACGCGGCCACGCGGCCCACCCGGTGCGCTGACGAATCGCAAAGCTGCCCCAGGGTTCCTTGCGATTGTCGCCGGCGCGAGGGGCGCCGGGTCAGCTGACCAGGAAGGCGACCAGCATGTCGACCACGACAAGCGGCAGCGACGCCCCCAGCACGTAGCGGACGATGCTGGGCGTGCTGCCCTGCCGCGCATCCTGGCCTGAGACGTCCGGCTGCGGTGACAAGGGTGGAGGACATCAATTCCTGCTTGGCGCTCGTTTGCCAGCTCATTGGGCTATGGCGTAGGCGAAGTGCTCATCACTATCGTCCGTGGCCTGCCAGTCATCGCCTCTGACCATCTGATATTGGCGGCGCATCGTAAGGGTCCCGATTGCCGTTCCCACACGGGTTCCCACACGAGGCGTGCGGTGGGCGGCGCTGGACCGGACGGTGGTGCCATTGATCGGCCGGGCCTTCATGCAGGCCCGCGCACTGCTACTGCACCGCTTGGCGCTGGGCTGATGTGCCTCGGTGAAGGCAGGCTTACCTGCTCTTGCCCGCGCACGTCGCGGAACGGTGCAAACCACAACACCACCTGCGCGTCGGTCTGCCAGCTCTCGCAGTTCAAGATCGCGGTTCCCTACCCGCGTGCCGAAAAAGCCTTCGCGCGCCAATTTCGCGGAGGTACGCGGTTCACCCGGCCCATAGCGCGTGCTTCCATGCGAGCGAAAAGACTGCACCATCAAACCCCGGGATCAAACACCTCGTGCGTTTTCCGTTCGCATGGGCTGACGGAAATCGCTCTACTCCCTTGCCAGGTCGCGTTTTCCGAGGCGTCAGGCGCTTTCGCCTGACTTGAAAACGCTCTAACCGCCGCTCGCGAACACCCGGTCGATGATCGCGTCCACGCGCCCGAAATGCGCCCGTGCATCCAGCGCCCGGTCCACCGCCGCCGCGTCCAGGCGCGCCGTGACCTCGGCGTCGGCCAGCAGGTTTTCCCGGAAGCTCTGGCCCTCGGGCGTGCCCAGCTTCGTCCAGGTCGCCATGGCGTTGCGCTGCACCAGCGCATAGGCGTCCTCGCGCGACATGCCCGCCTGGGCCAGCGCCAGCAGCACCTCGCCGGAATGCACCACGCCGCCCAGGCTTTCGATGTTTGCCGCCATGCGGTCCGGATTGATCAGCCACTTCCCGACCAGCCCGGCCAGGCGCGACAGCGCGAAATCAAGCGCGATGGTGGCGTCGGGCGCGAACACGCGCTCGACGCTGGAGTGCGAGATGTCGCGCTCATGCCACAGCGCCACGTTCTCCAGCGCCGGCACCACGGCGGCGCGGACCACGCGGGCCAGGCCCGTGAGATTCTCGCTCAGCACCGGGTTGCGCTTGTGCGGCATGGCCGAGGACCCCTTCTGGCCCTTGTGGAAGAACTCCTCCGCCTCGCGCACCTCGCTGCGCTGCAGGTGCCGCACCTCGATGGCCAGCCGCTCGATCGCCGAGGCGATCACGCCCAGCGTGCAGAAGAACACGGCGTGGCGGTCGCGCGGGATCACCTGGGTGGAGACCGGCTCGGGGGTCAGCCCAAGGCCGGCGGCGACATGCGCCTCGATCGCGGGATCCAGGTGCGCGAAGGTGCCGACCGCGCCCGAGATCGCGCAGGTGGCGATCTCGGCCCGCGCCGCCAGCAGCCGGCGGCGGCCGCGGGCAAATTCCGCCCAGTGGCCGGCCAGCTTCAGGCCGAAGGTGGTGGGCTCGGCGTGGATGCCGTGGCTGCGGCCGATGGTGGGGGTGTGGCGATGCGCCTCGATCTTTTCGCGCAACGCGTCCAGCACCTGGTCCAGCTCGGCCAGCAGCAGGTCGGTGGCGCGCGCCAGCTGCACGGAGAGCGTGGTGTCGAGCACGTCGCTGCTGGTCATGCCCAGGTGCACGAAGCGGGCAGGGTCGCCCACGCCCTCGGCCAGCCAGGTCAGGAAGGCGATCACGTCGTGGCGGGTCTCGGCCTCGATCGCGGCGATGCGCGCCACATCCGCCTCGGTCATGGCGGCCAGCATTCTGCCGCCCTTGTCGCGGATCGTGGCGACGGCGTCGTTTGGCACCGTGCCCAGCCTCGCCATGGCCTCGGCGGCCAGCAGCTCGATCTCGAACCAGATGCGGTAGCGGCTGATGTCGGACCAGATCGCCGCCATGGCGGGGCGGCTGTAGCGGGGAATCATGGCGTGCTCCGTGCGCAGGCCGCAGGGTTTCGCGCACGCTGCATAGCTTGACAAGCCACGTCCGACCGGCCAAGCGACACGACCCTTGTCCGGCCGGGAAGCCGATCATGACCATTGATGCAGCGTGGCTCTGGGCGCTGGCCCAGGTGCTGATGATCGACGTCGTGCTGGCCGGCGACAATGCCGTGGTGGTCGGCATGGCGGCGGCCGGCCTGCCGCCGGAACAGCGGCGAAAAGCCATCCTGTGGGGCATCGGCGCTGCCACCGCCATGCGCATCGGCTTCGCGCTGATGACCACGCAGCTGCTGGCGATCGTCGGGCTGACGCTGGCTGGCGGCGTGCTGCTGCTGTGGGTCTGCTGGAAGATGTACCGCGAGCTGACGCACCAGCGCGACGCGCACGCCGCCGCCGAGGCCGGGACCGCCGGCGTGGAAACCGCGCAGCCGAAGACCCTGCGCCAGGCGATCACGCAGATCCTGGTGGCCGACATTTCCATGAGCCTGGACAACGTGCTGGCCGTGGCCGGCGCCGCCAAGGACCACCTGGAGGTGCTGGTGATCGGGCTTGCCGTCAGCGTGGTGCTGATGGGCGTGGCGGCCACGGTGATCGCCCGGCTGCTCGACCGGCACCGCTGGATCGCCTGGGTCGGCTTCGTGCTGATCCTGTACGTGTCGGTCGACATGATCTACGATGGTGGCTTCGAGGTCTGGCACCACGTGCGCCCGCGCACCTGAAGCGGTGCCGCGTCGCGCCGCGGTTTCCGGCCGGCGCCAATCTGGTCTAGCGTGGCCGCCAGGGCACCAACGTCTGCGGACAGCACGCGCGCATGGACAGCATCGTAGGCTCCTGGCACCTGTTGCTGGAGATCATCTGGCTGAACGCCATCCTGTCGGGCGACAATGCCATCGTGATCGGCATCGCTGCCGCCGGGCTGCCGGCCGAGCAGCGCCAGCGCGCCGTGATGTTCGGCGTGATCGCCGCCGCCGTGCTGCGCATCATCTTCTCGTTCGGCGCCACCTGGCTGTTGTCGCTGTGGTGGGTGGACATCGTCGGTGGCGCGGCGCTGCTGTACATCGCCTGGGGCTTCTTCAGCGAACTGGGCGGGGCCGAGAAGGCGCACGGCAGCGCGGTCCACGAGGCCGAGGGCCACGTCAAGACGCTGGGCGTTGCGCTGCGCCAGATCGTCATCGCCGACGTGTCCATGAGCCTGGACAACGTGCTGGCGGTGGCGGCCGTGGCGCGCGACAACCTGACCCTGCTGGCGGTCGGCCTGCTGGTGTCGATCGTCATGATGGGCCTGCTGGGCAGTTTCCTGGCCAACCTGATCGAGCGCTTCAAGATCATTGCCTATGTCGGCGTGGCGCTGATCGTCTATATCGGCCTGGAATTGCTGGTGGAGGGCCTGGCCCGCGCCGACGACGCGCTCGGCCTCGATTTCCACATCCACGACTACCACATCGAACGCGTCATTCCCTGGCTGGTGATCGCGGGGTCGATCGCGACCTGGGCGCTGGTGATCCGCCGGAAGCCGGCCGAGGCCAAGGCGGAGTAGGCGCCGGCGCTTCCAGCATGCGCCGGATGCGACTGTCGGCGCCGTAGAGCGCGACGGCCAGCACCCAGGCGGCACGCGCGCCGCCCCTTCGGCACAGGTGACCATCGCCTCGGTGCACGCGGCGATGGTGTTCGTCTGCCGCACCTTCACGCGCCGCCAGACCCTGAATTTCCACGATCGCACCCCCGTTGCCTTGATCGCCTGGCCTGGCGCGTCTAGTTTCGGTGGTGTCGGGGCATCGCAGGCTCCCGGCTTTTCCCAGACGGTTCCTCGTCCAAGCCCTGCTCGCGTCCGCCTGAACCGCGGATCGAGGCATGCTTGAGAGGAGCCATCCTGAATGTCCGTTCACGAAACGCCACTGGGTCGCGTCGCCATTCTTTGGCGAGGCGACGACGCACCGCACCGCACCGCCACCGCCGAGAACAGCCGGTTCAAAGGCATCTTCGCCGCCCTCGCTGAACTTGGCGTGGCGGCGCTGCCCGTCGTCTATGAGGACGATGTCGCGGAAACCGTGCGGGCGGAACTCGCCCTGCTTGACGGCGTGCTGGTGTGGGTCAACCCGATCCACGAGGGCCGCAACCGCGCCCATCTCGATGCCTTGCTGCGCGACGTGGCCGCGAACGGCGTGTGGGTCAGCGCGCATCCTGATGTGATCCTCAAGATGGGCACCAAGGAGGTGCTGCATCGCACGCGCGCGATGGGCTGGGGGTGCGACACCGCGCTCTATCCGACCGCCACGGCGATGCGCGCCGAACTGCCGGCAAGGCTCGCCGCCGGCCCTCGCGTGATCAAGCGCAACCGGGGCAATGGCGGCCAGGGCGTGTGGAAGGTCGAGGCCCTGCCCGGTGCGCAGGGCGGCCCGATGGTGCGGGTGCTGGATGCCACCCAGGAGGCATCGGAGGATCTTGCGCTGGATGGTTTCCTCGAACGGTGCCGCGATTATTTCGAGGACGGCTGCGTCATCGACCAGCCCTTCCAGCCGCGCCTGGCCGAGGGCGTGGTGCGCTGCTACATGGCCGGCGATCGCTGCGCCGGGTTCGGCCACCACAAGGTGAAGGCGCTGCTGGAGTCACCCTCCGCGCGCGCCGATGCCGGGCCGCGGCAGTACAGTTCCAGTGCCGACCCGCGCTTCCAGCGGTTGCGGCGGCTGATGGAGGACGAGTGGACGCCGCAACTCATGGCGTTGCTGGAAATCTCGCCACGCGACCTGCCGATGATCTGGGATGCCGACTTCATGCTGGGCGTTCCGGGCGCCGACGGTCTCGACAGCTACGTGCTTGGCGAGATCAACGTCAGCTCCGTGTTCCCCATGCCGGAGGACGCCCCGCGGCAGATCGCGCTTCGGGTCGCCGAGCGGCTGCGGGCGAAGCGCTGAGCTGACGGGCGCTTCGCCCGGCCGCCATTTGCTCGGGCCTGATCGCGCCACAGCAGGGCGGCGCGCGCCGGAGCCAGAGCCTGCCAGGCGGCCGGCGCCACGCGCAACGGCGCCTGCTGCAGCGGAAATTCACCAACACCGCGCGATCTTCCCCCCTTTCGCGCGGCGGTTGGTGCAGGCAGTCTGCCCGGAAATCTGGGGGCACCGTGGCTGAATTCTGGGAGGAATGGGGAGCGTTGGCCTACGGGCTGGCGTTCATCTGGGCGTTCTTCGAGGGCGAGACGTTCGTGCTGGCCGCCGCCGCGGTCGGCGCCGCCGTCGGCGGCATCGATCCCTGGCTGCTCATGCTCAGCGTATGGATGGGATCCTTCGCCGGCGACCAGACCTGGTTCACCCTGGGCCGGCGCTATGGGCCAGGCCTGTTGCGCCGCTTCCCGCGCCTGGAACCCCGCGTGGGGGCGGCATTGCGGTTGCTGGACCGCCACGGCACGCTGTTCGTGCTGAGCTTCCGCTTCCTGTACGGCATCCGCAACGTGGCCGCCGCGGCCTGCGGCATGGCCGGCATGGCAAGGCTGACCTTCGCGACGCTGAACTTCATCGGCGCCGGGGTCTGGGCCGCGAGCTTCGTGCTGGCCGGCTGGTACCTGGGCGCGCTGCTGGGGCCGGCCACGCTGGGCTATGCCATCGCCGGGATCGGGCTGCTGGTGGTGTTCGTGCTGCTGCTGCGCTTCGCGCTGCGCCGGCGCGCCGCCCGGCTGGCGCCCTGAAGCGGCCGCCCCGCCGCCCTACAGCAGCCCTTCCTTGCGCAGGCTGACCCAGGCGCCGTTGCCGATCACCACGTGGTCGTGCAGCACGATGCCCAGCGCCGTGGCTGCCGCCCGCACCTCGCGCGTCATGTCGATGTCGGCGCGGCTGGGCGTGGGATCCCCGCTGGGGTGGTTGTGCACCAGGATGATCGCGGTGGCGTGCAGGTCCATGGCGCGCTTCACTACCTCGCGCGGATAGACCGGCGTGTGGTTCACCGTGCCGATGCCCAGCAGCTTGTCCTCGATCAGGTGGTTGCGGTTGTTGAGGTAGAGCACGCGGAACTGCTCGGTCGGTTCGCGCGCCAGCGTGGCGTTCAGGTACCCCATCAGCTGGTCCCAGGTGCCGATCGCATCGCGGTTGTTCAATTCGCCCCGCAGCAGGCGGATCGCGGCCGCCTGCACGGTCTTCAGCGCGGCGATGCCGGCCGACCCCATGCCGGAAACGTGCGCCAGCTCGGTGGACGGGGCCGCGATCACGGCGGCAAAACTGCCGAAGCGCGCCAGCAGCGCCTTGGCGATCGGCTTGGTGTCCTGGCGCGGCAACGCCAGGAACAGCACCATTTCCAGCATCTCGTGATCCAGCAGCGCGTCGGGGCCGGCATTGACCAGCTTCTCGCGCATGCGATCGCGGTGGCCGGCGGCGGCATCGGCTGGCGGGGTGGCGCGCACCGGGGTGGCGGCGCTGCTCAGCACATCGACGTTCTCCGCAACCTGAGCGAGCAGATCGCCCAGATCGGCCTCGGCCATGCCTCGTTTCTTGCCCATCCGCAATACGCTACAGTTGTATGCCCACCGTCCCGTCCCCACGAGACGCCGTCAAATCGAGTTGCCGTGACCTTTCTTGCCGGACGCGCTTCCTGCCGCGCGCTCAGCCCGCCGCGCCGTAGGGCGGCTTGTCCAGCCCCGAAGGCGACAGGGTGAAGATCTCGCAGCCTGCCTCGGTGACGCCCACGGTGTGCTCGAACTGGGCGGACAGGCTGCGGTCGCGCGTCACCGCGGTCCAGCCATCGTCCAGCACCTTCACCTCGGGCCGTCCGGCATTCACCATGGGCTCGACCGTGAAGATCATGCCGGCGCGCAGCGCCAGGCCTTCGCCGGGGCGACCGAAATGCAGCACGTTGGGTGGTTCGTGGAACTTCCGCCCCAGCCCGTGGCCGCAGAAATCCCGCACCACCGAGAAGCGGTGGCCTTCCACGAAGCTCTGGATGGCATGGCCCAGGTCGCCCAGCGTGGCGCCGGGGCGGATCACCGCGATGCCGCGCAGCATGGCGGCGTGGGTCACGTCCATCAGCAACTGCGCCTTGGTGCGCGGGCGCCCGGCCACATACATGCGCGACGAATCGCCGTGCCAGCCATCCAGGATCACGGTGACGTCGATGTTCAGCACGTCGCCATCCTCCAGCGCGCGCTCGCCCGGGATGCCGTGGCAGACCACGTGGTTGATGCTGGTGCAGATGGATTTCGGGAAGCCGCGATAGCCCAGCGGCGCCGGCGTGGCGCCATGCGCCAGGATGAAATCGTGGCACAGCCGGTCGAGTGCGGCGGTGGTGACGCCCGGCTGCACATGCGGCGTGACGTAGTCCAGCGTGCGCGCGGCCAGCTGGCCGGCGCGGCGCATGGCGGCGAATTCCGGCGCGCCGTGCAGCACGATGCGCCGCGGATCGGGCGCCTCGCTGCGGTCGTCGCGTTCCAGCTGGTTCATCGGGCGGCGGTCCATGGTGAACGGTGCATGTAGCGCGCACGTGCGCCGGGCGGCAAGGTGGCCTCGCCGGCGCCGGTTTCCGTGGTGCCCAGCGCGTCGGCCAGGCGGGCGCGGGCGCTACCGGGCCGCAGCGGCTGCGGCTGCGACGCGGCCGGCGCCCAGCCGGTCAGCGCCACCACCTCCAGCCGCACTGACACCCGCCCGTCGGCGCCCGCCGCCAGCCGGCCCAGCGCGCCGCCCAGCACGTCGCGCCGCAGCGGCATGCGCGACCGCGCCAGCACCGCGTTGGTCTCGCCCGCCTGGCGCAGCTCGGCCAGCAGGCGCATGGGCTCGGCGTAGGACAGGGTCAGCCGCTCGGCATCGGCCACCGGCAGCGCGAAGCCGGCGCGCTGCAGCAGCCCCGCGCCGTCGCGCAATTCCACGAACGGCGAGATTCTCGGCGCGACGCGGCCGGTGGCGGCGGCTTCCGCGGCGATCAGCGCATCGCGCAGTTCGGCCAGCGTGCCCAGGCCGGGCAGGTTGGCCAGCAACAGCCCGTCCGGCCGCAGCGCTTGGCGCAGCTGAAGCAGGCAGCCGGGCAGGTCGTTGACCCAGTGCAGGCACCACGGCGCCAGCACCAGGTCGAAGTTTTCGGCGCCCAGCGGCAGCGCCTCGAACGAGCACACCATGTCGGGCGCCAGCAGGCCGGTCAGGTCCGCCGTGACCACTTCTGGCACGCCCCGCGCCCGCAGCACCGCTGCCGCTCCTGCCCCCGTCCCCAGCACCAGGGCGCGCCCGAATTTTCGGGTCACGTCGTCCAGCCGGTCGGTCAACCGCGCCAGCGCCTGGCCCACCAGTTCCCCGCGCAGCGCCGCGGCGCGCCGGCGGGCGCGCCGAACCTGCGCCAGGTCGAACACCTGCATCGGGCCCTGCATGGCCCCTAAGTGGCCCCGATGGACGCGCCGCTCAACCACGCCTAGCTTCGCCCCACCCGCCAGGAGGACCGCCATGAACGAAATTTCCGCCCGTGAGGCACGCGCCGTGGCCGTGGCCAGCGCCGTGGACCGCATCCGTGCGATCGAAACGACCCAGGGTGTCACCCGCCCCGCGCTCGATGCCATCATGGCCGAGCTGCACGCGCTGGCCGCGCAGGAAAAACTGTTCCCCAGCGCCGAATTCCCGCCGCCGCCGGCGGGCGAAAAGGGCAGCCGCCGCTACCTGCTGCACGAGGATCCGGGCAACCGCTTCGCGCTCTATCTGAACGCGCTCAATCCCGGCAACGAAACCAAGCCGCACGACCACACCACCTGGGCCGTGGTGGTCGCGGTGGCGGGGCAGGAACTGAACCGCGTCTATGCCCGCACCGACGATGGGTCCAACCCCGACCATTGCGCGCTGAAGCTGGTGCGCGAGGTGGTGGTGCAGCCCGGCACGGGCATCGCGCTGATGCCGGAGGATATCCATTCGATCCACACCCAGGGCACCGTGCCGACGCGGCATCTGCACATGTATGGGCTGGCGCTGGAAAAGCTCGATGATCGCCGCGCCTTCGACCCCGACACCGGCGAGGTGAAGCCCTACAACAAGAATTTCATGAAGCCGACGGCGGGTTGATGCGCCGCCGCGCCGTCCTGGCCGGCGCCCTGCTGCCGGCGGTGGCGCGCGCCCAGGAAGCCTGGCCCAGCCGCCCGGTGCGGCTGGTGGTGCCGTTTGCGCCGGGCGGCGCCACCGACATCGCCGGGCGCATCCTGGCGGATTACCTGTCGCAAACCCTGCCGCAGCGCGTGATCGTGGAAAACCGCACCGGCGCCGGCGTGGTGGTGGGCAGCGAGCTGGTGGCGCGCGCGGCACAAGATGGCCACACGCTGCTCTACACCACCATCGCGCATGCGGTGCTGCGCGCCACCGTTTCGGGCCTGCCCTTCGACCCCGACCGCGCCTTCACGCCCGTGCTGTTCGCGGGCGCCGTGCCCATGGTGCTGGTCGGCAGCCCAGACCTGCCGGCCAACTCGCTTGCCGACCTGGTACGGCTGCTGCGCGACCATCCGGGCAAGTACAACGCGGCCTTCAGCGGCCATGGCAGCGCCACCCATCTGGGGCTGGAAATGCTGCGCGACCTCGCGAAGGTCGATTTCACGCTGGTGCCCTATCGCGGCAGCGGCGCGATCCACGCCGACCTGGCGGCGGGGCGGGTGCACCTGGCGTCACCGGTCGGGCTGTCGCTGGCGCGCGACGGCACCTTCAAGGTGTTTGCCGTCACCACCCTGCGCCGCGCCCGCACCCTGCCGGATGTGCCGGCCGCGGCCGAGACATTGCCGGGGTTCGACGCCTATTCCTGGCACATGCTGCTGGCCCCCGCCGGCACGCCTGCGCCGCTGGTGGCGCGCATCAACGCGGCCTTCAATGCCGCACTGGCCGACCCCGAGACCGCCCGGAAGCTCGCCGACCAGGAGCTTGAGATCACCGGCGGCACGCCGGCCGACGCAGCCCGCGTGCTGGCTGACGAAAGCGCCAAATGGAGCCGCATCCTGGCCGCCGCCGGCGTCCGCCCGCAATAGGAGTTCCATGCGCACCATCACGCCCCAGGCGCTCAAGGCCGCGATCCGCGACGAGCGCGAACTCGCCATCGTCGATGCGCGGGAGGAGGGCGAGTTCGGCCACAGCCATTTGTTCTGGGCCGCCCCCCTGCCGCTTTCAAAGCTGCCGCTGCGGGCGCCCCGCGTGCTGCCGCGGAAAACCGTGCGCGTGGTGGTGACCGATGCCGGCGAAGGTCTTTCCACACGCGCCGCTGCCGAACTCGAAGCCGTGGGCTACACCGACGTGTCGGTGCTGGCAGGCGGCATCGCGGGGTGGAAGGCGGCCGGCTACGAGCTTTTCAGCGGCGCCAACGTGCCCAGCAAGGCGTTCGGCGAATGGGTCGAGCACGCCTACGAAACCCCCAGCGTCGATCCGCCGGAACTGAAGGCGCTGCAGGACTCTTCCACCGACCTGGTGATCCTGGACAGCCGGCCCTGGGACGAATACGCGCAAATGACCATCCCGGGCGCCGTCAACGTGCCCGGCGGCGAGCTCGCCTTGCGCATCGCCGCCCTGGCGCCGCGGCCGGAAACGCTGGTGGTGGTGAACTGCGCCGGGCGCACCCGCAGCATCCTGGGCGCGCAAAGCCTGCGCAGCTTCGGTGTGCCGAACCGGGTGGTGGCGCTGCGCAACGGCACCATGGGCTGGGAACTGGCGGGGCTGACCTGTGACCGCTCGGCGACCGCCCGCTTTGATGCCACGGCGGCGCCAGCCCCCGATGCCCGGGCGCGTGCGGAACACCTGGCCTTGCTGCACGGCGTCGGCACGGTCGATGCCGCCACGCTGGCGCGCTGGCAGGCCGACCCCACCCGCACGCTGTACCTGTTCGACGTGCGCGACCACGCGGAGTACGAGGCCGGCCACCTGCCGGGCAGCCTGCACGCGCCGGGCGGGCAGCTGGTGCAATCGACCGATGCCTGGATCGCCGTGCTGCGCGCCCGCGTGGTGCTGGTGGGCGACGATGGCGTGCGTGCCCGGATGACCGCGCAGTGGCTGGCGCAGCTCGGCCATCGCGACGTGCACGTGCTGGACGCCACGCGCACGATGCTGACCGCCCGCCCCGCGCCAGCCGCAAAAATACCGCCGGACCTGGCCATCACCCCCGTCGCCCTAAAGCACCTGCTGGACCAGGACGCGGCCACGGTGATCGACCTGGCCCGCAGCATCGATTATCGAAAGGGCCATATTCCGGGCGCACGCTGGGCCATCCGCACCCGGCTGTCCCGCCTGGGCGCCCCCCCTGACGCTCCGCTGCCCGAGGCAACCCTGGTGCTGACCGCCCCCGACCCCCTGCTTGCCCTGCTGGCCGTGCCGGAAGCCGAGGCGCTGGGCGTGGGCGCGGTGAAAATCCTGGCCGGCGGCACCGCCGCCTGGCAGGCGGCCGGGCTGCCCATCGAGTCTGGCAGGCGCATCCCCGCCGATGCCGACTGCGCCGATTTCTACCTGCGCCCCTATGACCGCAACGACGGCGTGGAGGCGGCGATGCACGCCTATCTGGATTGGGAGATCGACCTGCCGAACGCGATTCTGCGCGATGGCGACGCCAATTTCGGCCCCGCCCGCACCTGAGGCAGCCGCGCCGCCCCGCTGGCGCCGCCTGGCCAAAAGTTTCGGGGCGGGGCTGCTGGACGCGCTGGTGCCGCCCAGTTGCATCCTGTGCGCCGAGCCGGTGGCCAACCAGGGCGGGCTGTGCGGCAAATGCTTCCGCGGCATCAGCGCCATCGCCACCCCGTTCTGCGCGGTGTGCGGCGTGCCGTTCGCGCATGCCGGCCTTGCCGGGCCGGGCGGGCGGTGCGTGGCGTGCCTGGCCGCCCCCCGCCAGTTCGACCGCGCCCGCGCGGCGCTGGTCTATGACGACGGCGCGAAACCGCTGCTGCTGGGCTTCAAGCATGCCGACCGCACGCAATTCGCCGCCCCCCTGGCCGCCATGATGGCGCGCGCCGGGCGCGACCTGCTGGCCCAGGCGGAGCTGGTCGCCCCCGTGCCGCTGCATTGGCGCCGCTTCGTGTCCCGCCGCTACAACCAGTCTGCCCTGCTTTCCACGCGCTTGGCACGGCAGGCCAGGCTGCCCCATATCCCCGACCTGCTGATGCGCACCCGCCCCACGCCGCCCCTGGGCGACAAGGGCGCCAACGAGCGTGCGGCGCTGCTGGCCGAAGCCTTTCGCGTGCGCGCGCGTTTCGTGCATCGCGTGGCCGGCAGGCGGGTGCTGTTGGTGGATGACGTGCTGACCAGCGGCGCCACGGTGGGCGAATGCGCCCGTGTGCTGAAGCTGGCGGGGGCCACGGCGGTGGACGTTTTGGCGGCAGCGCGGGTGCCCGCGCCGCGCCGCGAGCAATGAAGGGGATAGACGCGACGATGCCGAAGGTCACGATCTACACCAGCTGGCTGTGCCCCTATTGCAGCGGCGCGAAATCCCTGCTGGCGAAGAAAGGCGTGCCCTTCGAGGAGATCGAGGCACCGCGGGGCAGCCCCGCGCGCGACGAAGCCATCGCCAAGTCCGGCGGCCGGCAGACCGTGCCGCAGATCTTCGTGGGCGACGTCGCGGTGGGCGGCTACGACGAGCTGAAGGCGCTGGACCAGGCCGGCAAGCTGGATGCGCTGCTGGCGGCATAGGCGGCTTGCGCCCTTGCCGGGGCGCGGGACTTCGCCCAGATAAGTCCTTGCAGCGCCGGGGGACGGCGCCAGAAGGACTCTGGATGATCCATTACGACCTGGTCTGCGGGGATGGCCACGCCTTCGACGGCTGGTTCCCCGGCATCAAGGCCTTCGAGACGCAGGCGAAGCGCGGCTTCGTGGTCTGCCCGCATTGCGGGTCGAGCGACGTGAAGCGGGCGCTGATGGCGCCAGGCATCCCGAAGAAGGGCGCCGCCGCCCGCAATGCGCCGGCCGAGGCACCTGCCGCACCCCCCGCCAAGGTCGCGATGGGTGGCGAAATCCCCGCCGCCATGCTGGCGCAACTGCAGCGCATGCGGGCCGAGATCGAGGCCCGGTGCGACTATGTCGGCGACGACTTCGCCAACGAGGCCCGCCGCATCCACAACGGCGAAAGCGAGCGCACCGGCATCTATGGCGAAGCCACGCGCGAGGAGGCCGAGGCGCTGCGCGACGATGGCATCAATGTCGCCAGCATCCCCTGGGTGAAGCGCGCCGACGGGTAGGCGGAGACGGGCGCGGGTCACGGCGTCGCGTCACCCCATGTCGGCCCCTCCTCCACCGCTGCACTTCGGCACCGCGCGCATCCGGCAGGGCTGGGCCGGCATCGGCATCGCGCTGGGCGCCTGGCTGCTGCTTGCCGCCATGCTGCTGGCCGAGGGCGCGCCCGCCACGGCGCTGCTGGCGGTCACGGCCTTCGCCCTGCTGGTGGCAGCCCTGTGCGCGACCACCCGCACCGTCGCCATCGACCCCGACCGCCGCCAGGTCGCGGTCACGCATCATCTGGCAGGGCTGCCCCTGACCCGCCGCATCCCGCTTGACCGCTTCCAGCGGATCGAGGTGCTCGGCTATCTGTTCCGCAGGCGGTATCACTGGAGCGACGGCACGCTGGAGGGCGACCAGAAACTCATGCACTACCGGCTGCGGCTGCACCAGGCCGGCTGGCGGCGGGTGCAGCTTGATCACCTGCACGAGCTGGACGCGGTCGAGGACACGGCAAACCGGTTGGGCACGCTGCTTGGCCTGCCCGCGCTGCGGCGCGGCTACCGCGTCACCACCAACCCCGCCGGCCGCCGCCTGGCCGTGCCTGATCCCGCCATGCGGGAACCACTGTGAACGGGCTGCCGGACAGGCTCGACTTCGGCGAACACCGCATCGGTGGCGGCTGGGTCGGCATCGGCATCGCGGCTGCCGCCTTCACGCTGATCGCTGCCACCCAGATCGCGATCGGCGACTGGCACGCGCTGCTGGCGGTCGGGCCCATCCTGCTGGCCTTTGCCCTGGTCTGCGCCACCACCCGCATCGTGGCGCTGGATTTCTCAAGGGCCGAGGTGGCGGTGACGCGCCGCCTGTTGGGCCTGACCTGGACGCGGCGCTGGTCGCTGGCCCGGTTCACCAAGGTGGTGGTGCAGGGCGAGATGGTGCTGTCGAAGCATGCGCGGCGCGACGGCACGCTGCAGGGCGACCAGAAATTCATGCACTACGCGGTGCGGCTGGATGGCCGCCCGCGCGTGGTGCTGGACCGCCTGCCGCGCGACCCCGACGCGGCCGAGGCGCTGGCCACCGGCATCGCCGCGCGGCTGGGCCTGCCGGCCGAGCGGCATGGCTATTCGCGCGAGATGGACAGTGCGGGCGCCTGGCTGGCCCGCCTGGTGAAGCGGGGGCGGGAGCGACTACCTTAGAAGACAATACTGAAATCTTCATGTCATTCATGCCAAGAAAGATGAAAAAATTCTGATTCAGTCAAAATCTCTAGTAAGCATCTGCGATGCGGTAGATGCTTCAATAATCTTCGCACCGCCAATGTTAACTGAAAGTCTTTTCCCTTCCTCTGCATAAAGCTTTAGACGATTAGAAATACTGGTCACATCAATTAAATCGAGATCAAGCTTTACGAGGGTTCCTTTAAAATTTGATACAGGCCGGTCCCATTTTTGTTGCTTTCTCAAGTTTACTAAATGATTTGAACTTATGATCAAAAACCCACCACTATTACGACACAATCGGCTCACCATATATAGACCATACCCAGAGTTCTGCCAATTACTCTGCCTTTTAGTTTCAGATAGCGCGCGAGCATTTCCTGAGATCCCAGGCAACAGCGCGTATTGCAGAGCATTTCTATCACTCACACTCTGGAAATGACTATTTTCCTTGAGAGACTCCGCAACACCCATACCCTCATCCGCGATACACAACTGAACCCTCTTTTTTTGAGGCCAATATTGTGCACAATAAAAAAACTCTTCTGTTCCACTATGTTCAAAAATATTTCTAATTATTTCTCTCATCGAATACTGCACAAGGTCAAATGTATTTCCAGAACCTAATCTGGTCAAAACGGTTGTAAGTTTCTTTGACTCAGAGTCGATGTTCTCATGGATCTCGCGAGCTCCATATTTTAACATAAAATCTCTTTTATTTACTATCGTTATTGGAATAAAATTTGCATCTCCTGTCACTTGACCTTGCTTTTTACCGAAATCTGCATTGAAAGCTTGAAAAAAACCCATATGAGCAGCAAATTCGAGATGTTTGAAATTTGAAATCTGAATTCTAGATCTCGGTCTTTTAGTAATTAACATTCTCAATCTATGTAACAAGAAAATCATGTGAAATGGCCCGAGAAAACCTGTCTCACTAAAATCAAGCTTTATTACATCTCCATCTAATGTGGAGCAAATTTGGTCGTTCCAACTTGCAAGATCGGCATAGTACAGCTGCTTAGGTATCATGATCGTATGAATCTTCATATTTGACTCTCTCTTTGTATTACACAAATCCGCACTTCTATCGCCGCACGGCGCAGGCGATGTAATTGATGCCCACGTCGCGCCCGATGCGCCAGCGTCCCGAAAACGGGTCGAAGACCATGCCGGCCACCTCGGCCACGTCCATCCCGGACCGCCGCAGCGCCGCGCCAAGCTCCGAAGGGCGCACAAAGCGCCGGTACTCGTGCGTGCCGCGGGGCAGGATGCGGGCCACGTATTCCGCGCCCAGCTTCGCCACCAGGAAGGCGCGGGGCGTGCGGTTGATGGTGGAGACGAACAGTTTTCCGCCCGGCTTCAGCAGCGCGGCGAGCGCCTGGCAGAAAGCGTCGTGATCGGCGACATGCTCGATCACCTCCAGCGCGGTGATCGCGTCGAATGTCGCACCTTCCGCGGCCAGCGTCTCGGGCGCGGCGGTTCGGTATGATAACGTAACGTTATCCGGCGCGTGGTGGCGCGCGGCCTCGATCACCTCGGCGGCCGCGTCGATGCCCAGCACGTCGGCGCCGGCCTTCGCCAGCGCCTCGCTGGCCAGGCCAGCGCCGCAGCCGACATCCAGCAGGCGGGTTGCGGAAACATTTCCCAGCCGATCGAGAATCCAGCCAACCCGAACCGGGTTCATTGCGTGCAGCGGCGCCATCGGCCCCGCGGAATCCCACCAGCGCGCCGCCAGGGCGCCGAATTTCCCGGTCTCAAGCGGATCGACCGTGCCCGCTGATTGCATGGCTTCCATTCCCTTCCGCTGGCCGCGCCCGGCCTGTATGTGTGCCCTGAAACGGCCCACGCAACACGGAAAAATGTCGCGCATCGTCATGAAGTTCGGCGGCACCTCGGTCGCTGATCTCGACCGCATCCGCAACGTCGCCACGCGCGTCGGCGCCGAGGTGGCCGCCGGGCACGAGGTCGCGGTGGTGGTGTCCGCCATGGCGGGCGAGACCAACAAGCTGGTAAAATTCTGCACCGACCTGTCGGCGCTGCACGACGCGCGCGAATACGACGCCGTGGTCGCCACCGGCGAGAACGTGACCGCCGGCCTGCTGGCGATCGCGCTGCAGCAGCAGGGCGTGAACGCGCGTAGCTGGCAAGGCTGGCAGATGCCGATCCGCACCGATGGCGCGCACGGCAAGGCGCGCATCGACACGATCGACGGCGCGTTGCTGCGCGAGCGGATGGCGCAGGGCCAGGTGCCGATCGTCGCGGGCTTCCAGGGGCTGGGCCCCGACAACCGCGTCACCACGCTGGGGCGCGGCGGCAGCGATACCTCGGCGGTGGCGCTGGCCGCCGCGGTGCGCGCCGAACGCTGCGACATCTACACCGACGTCGATGGCGTGTACACCACCGACCCCCGCATGGTGCCGCGCGCCCGAAAACTGCAGAAGATCTCCTACGAGGAGATGCTGGAGATGGCCTCGCTGGGTGCAAAGGTGCTGCAGACCCGCAGCGTGGGCCTGGCGATGAAGGAACGGGTGCGCGTGCAGGTGCTGTCCAGCTTCGGCAACGCCATCGGCTCCGACCTGCCCGGAACATTGGTGGTGGACGAGGACGAGATCGTGGAAAAGGAAGTGGTGTCGGGCATCGCCTATGCGCGCGACGAGGTGAAGATCACCGTGCGCGCCGTGCCCGACCGGCCGGGCGTGGCCGCGCTGGTGTTCGGCGGCCTGGCCGAGGCCAACGTGAACGTCGACATGATCGTGCAGAACGTGTCGGAGGACGGCACCACCGACATCACCTTCACGCTGGGCCGCGCCGACCTGGCCCGCGCCACCAAGGTGCTGGATGACCGCAAGGAATCGATCGGCTACGCAGCCCTGCTCAGCGATACCCAGGTGGCGAAGATCAGCGTGGTCGGCATCGGCATGACCAGCCACGCCGGCGTCGCCCAGACCATGTTCAAGACACTCGCCGCGAAGGGCATCAACATCCAGGTCATCTCCACCAGCGAAATCAAGATCAGCGTGCTGATCGGCGAGGAATACACCGAGCTTGCGGTGCGCGCGCTGCACACCGCGTACGGGCTCGACGGTCATGGCTGACAAACCCGAAGCCCGCGCGCGGCTCGACCATCTGTGGCGCCGCGGCACGGAGTTCCTGGGCTGCCGCGTGGCGCTGATGGGCGGCGCCATGAGCTGGGTGTCGGAACGCCACCTGGTGGCCGCCCTCAGCAACGCCGGCGGCTTCGGCGTGATCGCCTGCGGCAGCATGAACCCCGACCTGCTGGCGAAGGAGATCGCCGCCACCCAGGCCATGACCACCAAACCCTTCGGCGTGAACCTGATCACCATGCACCCGCAGCTGGACGACCTGGCGCGGGTCACGCTGGAAGCGGGCGTGGGGCATATCGTGCTGGCCGGCGGCATCCCGCCGCAATCGACCATGCGCGCCATCAAGGATGGTGGTGCGAAGATCGTGTGCTTCTCGCCCGCGCTGTCGCTGGCCAGGAAGCTGGTGCGCAGCGGCGCCGATGCGATCGTGATCGAGGGCAGCGAGGCGGGCGGGCATATCGGCCCCGTCAGCCTCACCGTGCTGGCGCAGGAGATCCTGCCGCACCTTGCCGACGTGCCGGTGTTCGTGGCCGGTGGCCTCGCGCGCGGCGATGCGATCCTGTCGTACCTGGAAATGGGCGCCGCCGGCGCGCAGCTGGGCACGCGCTTCGTGTGCGCCACGGAATCGATCGCGCATGCCAACTTCAAGCGCGCCTTCATCCGGGCCGCGGCGCGCGATGCCATGCCCAGCGTGCAGCTTGACCCCCGCTTCCCGGTGATCCCGGTGCGCGCGCTCCCCAATGCCGGCACGCGCCGCTTCATGGAACACCAGGCCCAGGTGCTGCGCCGCTTCACCGACGGCGAACTGTCCAAGGACGCCGCCCAGCTCGACATCGAGCATTTCTGGGCCGGCGCGCTGCGCCGCGCCGTGATCGACGGCGACATCGAGAATGGCAGCCTGATGGCCGGCCAGTCGGTCGGCATGGTGACGCGCGAGGAACCGGTGGCCGCGATCATCGCGGAACTGGTGGACCAGGCGGTGGCGGCGCTGGCGGCGCGGGCACCCGCGCTGGCCCCGGCGGGCTGAGCGAAGGGGCGCGCGCCATGGCCCTGGCCGCGCGCACGCTGCTGTATCGGCTGCGCCGGCTGATGGCCGGCGACGGCGCGCCCGAGGATCGCCTGGCCGAGCTGGCGCGCCTGGTCGCCGGCGAGATGGTGGCCGAGGTGTGCAGCATCTATGTCATGCGCCCCGGCGAAATCCTGGAACTCTGGGCGACCGAGGGCTTGCGCCCCGAAGCCGTGCGGCACACGCGGCTGCGCGTGGGCGAGGGCATCGTCGGCACGGTCGCGGCGGACAGCGCGGTGCTGAACCTGCCCGATGCGCAGAACCACCCCGCCTTCGCCTATCGCGCCGAAACCGGCGAAGGCCCCTTTGCTTCGCTGCTGGGCGTGCCGGTGCTGCGGGCCGGGCGCGTGCTGGGCGTGATCGCGGTGCAGAACCGCGAGCCGCGCAACTACAACGAGGAGGAGGTCGAGACCCTCGAAACCGTCGCCATGCTGCTGGCCGAGATGCTGGCCAGCGCCGCCGACACGCCCGATGCCATCGCCAACCTGGGGGCCGCGCTGCCGCGGCATTTCGAGGGCGCGGGCCTGGCCCCGGGCCTGGCGATCGGGCCGATCTTCCGGCATGGCCAGGCCCGCCCCGCGGCCCGCCTGCTGGCCGATGATCCGGCCGCTGAACTGGCGCGGCTGGACGAGGCCAAGAAGCTGATGCAGCGGCAGCTGGATGAGCTGCTGGCCGGCCCGCGGCTGGATGCCGGGGAAACCCGCGACGTGCTGGATGCCTACCGCCTGATCGCCGCCGATGCCGGCTGGCTGAACCGCGTGGCCGAGGCGGTCGGCACCGGCTTCACCGCCGAAGCCGCGGTGGAACGCGTGATGGCCGAGTACGCCGCCCGCATGCGAAGCCTGGCCGATCCCTATCTGCGCGAGCGCCTGGCCGACATGGAGGACGCCGCCAACCGCCTGCTGCTGGCGCTGGCCGGCGACGACGCGTTGCCGCAACTGCCGGAAAGCTTCCTGTTGGCCGCGCGCCGGCTGGGTCCTGCCGAGCTGCTGGACTATCGCGCCCGCGGCCTCGCTGGCCTGGTGCTGGAGGAAGGCACCGCCACCGCGCACGCCACCATCATTGCCCGCGCGCTCGACATCCCGATGCTGGGCGGCTGCCGCGGCGCGCTGGCCGCCCTGGTGCCCGGCGAACAGGCGGTGCTGGACGCCGAGGAGGGCCGGCTGATCCTGCGCCCCGACAGCGAGCTGGCCGGCAGCTACCGGGTTGCCCTGGCCGCGCGCCAGCAGCGGCGCGAGGCGCTGGCGGGCTTGCGCCACCTGCCGGCCTGCTCGCGCGATGGCGAAAGCATGTCGGTGATGATCAATGCCGGGCTGCTGCTTGATCTCGCGCAACTGCAGGCGGTCGGGGCCGACGGCATCGGCCTGTTCCGCACCGAGATCGCCTTCCTGGCGCGCGGCGGCGTGCCCGACGCCGAGGCCGAGGAGGCGCTGTATTGCCGCGTGGTCGAGGCGGTCGATGGCAAGCCGGTGCTGTTCCGCACGCTGGATGCCGGCGGCGACAAGGTGCTGCCGGGGGTCGAGCACGCCGAGGAGGAGAACCCGGCGATGGGCTGGCGCTCGATCCGGCTGTCGCTGGATCGGCCGGCGCTGTTCCGCCGCCAGCTGCGCGCCATGCTGCGCGCGGGCCGCGGCCAGACGCTTCGGGTGATGTTCCCGATGATCGCCACGGTTGAGGAATTCGTGGCCGCCCGCCGCATGCTGGACGATGAAGCCAGGCGCATGGGCAGCGCGGGGCCCGACCGGCTGCTGGCCGGTGCCATGCTGGAGGTGCCGGCGCTGCTGTGGCAGTTGCCGGCGCTGCTGCGCCAGGTCGATTTCCTGTCGATCGGCTCGAACGACCTCACGCAGTTCCTGTTCGCCGCCGATCGCGGCAGTGCCAGGCTTTCCGGGCGCTACGATTTCCTCTCCGGCCCCATGCTGGGCCTGCTGGACCAGGTGGCCGCGGCCGGGCGGGCCGCGGGCAAGCCCGTTTCCCTGTGCGGCGAGGCCGCCTCGCGCCCGCTGGAGGCCCTCGCCGTGGCGGCCATGGGCATCCCGGTGGTGTCGATGCCGCCTTCGGCCGTGCCGCTGGTGAAGGCGACCTTGCGCGCCACCGAGATGGGGGCGTTCCGGGCCTTCCTGTCCGGGCTGCGCAAGGCCGAGGGGGGTGGCGCCAGCCTGCGCGGCGCGATTGCGGCGTGGGCACAGGACCACGACGTACCCCTGTGATCTTGCGATTAACCGAATCTGCGGAATCAGGTGGCAAAAATGCCCTGCACACGCTAGGGAATGCGCAACCGCCACGCGCTTTCCGTGGCAGGCGCGCCAGTTTTCCCCATGGTCGCGGTTCCCCCGCCGCGGCCTAGCTTTCCGAAGGCTCCGGCCGGTGCGGCACGAGACGAAGATTTTGGCTGACGCAAGCACGATGTCGGGGCCAGCGGCCTCGCCCAGTCCGGTCGGCTCCCTGTTGCGGGCGGCCCGCCAGCGCCACGGGCTTTCCGTGCGCGATGTCGCGGCGGGCCTGCGCATCCGCGCCCCCTATATCGACGCGATCGAGGATGGGCGGTTCGGCGACCTGCCCGCGCCCGCCTATGCGGTGGGCTTCGTGAAGGGCTACGCCAAGGCGCTGGGCCTGGACGAGAACGAGATCATGCGCCGCTTCCGCGACGAGGCCGATGGCGTGCCGCGCCGCCAGGAACTCAGCTTCCCGGAACCCGTGCCGGAACGCGGCGTGCCGGCCGGCGCCGTGGCGCTGGTGGGCATGCTGCTGGCCGGCATGGCCTATGGCGCCTGGTGGCATTTCTCGGGCACCGCCGGGCCGCGCCAGGCCGACCTGGTGGCCGCGGTGCCACAACGCCTGGCGCCGCCGCCGCCGGCCGCCGGGCCGCCGGTGGTGGCCCCGCCCAGCCAGTTTGCCGCCGCCCCTGGCATCGTGCCGCCCGGGCCCTATTCCGACCCGCCGGCCGTGATTCCGCCCGTGGTGTCGCCGCCGCCGCCGCCACTGCCCTTGGCCGCGCTGCCCAACCCCAGCGCCGCCCAGGCCGCGATGCCGCCGCCGCTGCCGCAGGGCGCCGCCCCAGGCACCCTGCCCGAGGGCATGTATGGCGCGCTGCCGACCGAGGACAGCCGCGTGCTGGTGCGGGCCCGCGGCGAAACCTGGATCCAGGTGCGCGACAAATCGAGCGGCACGGTGGTGTTCAACCGCACGCTCCGGCCCGGCGAAGCGTATCGCGCGCCGATGAAGCCCGGCCTGCTGCTGACCATGGGCAATGCGCCCGGCACCGATGTGCTGGTGGATGGCGCCGTGGTGCCCAACCCGTTCCCGGCCGTTTCCGTGCGCCGCGACATCGCGCTGGAACCGGAAAAGGTGCGGGAGGGGCTGGCGACCGCGCCCGCGGTGATCCGTGCCCCGGCCACGCCTTCGGCGCCCCAGGGTGGTGCCAGCCCGCAGCCCTTCACCTGGTCCAACTGACGCCGCTTCCGAATTAGGCCCGGCGCCGCCATATTGCGGCGGCAGCCGGGAAGAAGACGCGCCATGTCCTATCGCCCCTACCAGCACATCGCCCGCAGGAAATCGCGGCAGATCATGGTCGGCCACGTGCCCGTGGGTGGCGATGCGCCGATCACCGTGCAGACCATGACCAACACGCCCACCACCGACGTGGCCGCCACGGTCGCGCAGATCAGGCGCGCCGAGATCGCGGGCGTCGATATCGTGCGCGTCAGCTGCCCCGACCGCGAAAGCGCGCTGGCACTGAAGGATATCGTGCCGGAAGTGGGCGTGCCGGTGGTGGCCGACATCCATTTCCACTACCGCCGCGCCATTGAGGCGGCCGAGAGCGGCGCCGCGTGTCTGCGCATCAACCCCGGCAATATCGGCAGCATGGAGCGCGTGCGCGAGGTCGTGAAGGCCGCGCGCGACCATGGCTGCTCCATGCGCATCGGCGTGAATGCCGGGTCGCTGGAGAGGCACCTGCTGGAAAAATACGGCGAGCCGAACCCCGAGGCGATGGTGGAAAGTGCCTTGGAGCACGCGAAGATCCTGCAGGACCTCGACTTCCACGCGTTCAAGATTTCCGTGAAGGCGAGTGACGTGTTCCTGGCCGTCGCTGCCTACCAGCAGTTGGCGGAGGTGTGCGACCACCCGCTGCATGTCGGCATCACCGAAGCCGGCGGGCGGCGTGCCGGCACGGTGAAATCGGCGATCGGCATGGGCAGCCTGCTGTGGGCCGGCATCGGCGACACGATCCGGGTTTCGCTGTCGGACGAGCCGGAGGAGGAGGTGCGCGTCGGCTGGGAGGTGCTGAAGTCGCTGGGCATCCGGCACCGCGGCGTGAAGATCATTTCCTGCCCCAGCTGCGCGCGGCAGGGTTTTGACGTGATCCGCACGGTGGAAGCTTTGGAGAAGCGGCTGGAGCACATCCAGGTGCCGATCACGCTTTCCATCATCGGCTGCGTGGTGAACGGCCCGGGCGAGGCGCTGCTGACCGACCTGGGCGTGACCGGCGGCGGCGCCGGCAAGCACATGGTGTATCGCGCCGGGCGCACCGACCACACGGTGGATGGCGGCGGCATGATCGACCACGTGGTCGGGCTGGTCGAGGCGAAGGCAGCCGAGTTGACCGCGCTGAAGGCGGCGGCGGAGTAGGCGCGCGCTTTGACGCAAGCCGCCGCAGCGGCTATCGCCTGAGCACCGCCCAGCCTGTCCCGCCCGCAAGGAAGGGTCCCCTCTCCCTCGGGAGAGGGACAGGGTGAGGGGCGCTTCACAGCGGAAGCCACGCCGAACCCCATGACCCCCCTGCAACCCGTCCGCGGCACCCGTGATCTGATCGGCGAGGATTTCGCCCGCCACCGCCACGTGATCGAAACCGCCCGGCGCGTGGCCGGGCTATACGGTCTGGCGCATTGGGAAACGCCCATCCTGGAGGACACGCGCGTCTTCTCCCGCACGCTGGGCGAAACCAGCGACGTGGTGACCAAGGAGATGTACAGTTTTACCGATCGCGGCGGCGATTCCATCACGCTGCGGCCGGAAATGACCGCCGGCGTCTGCCGCGCGCTGGTCACCAATGGCCTGACCCAGGACCTGCCGCAGAAAGTGTTCTACGCCGGCCCCATGTTCCGCTACGAGCGGCCGCAGAAGGGCCGCTACCGCCAGTTCTGGCAGATCGGCGCGGAATTCCTGGGTGCGGCCGAACCGCTGGCTGATGCCGAGATGATCGCGCTGGGCGCCCATATCCTGGAAGCCCTGGGCATCACCGCCGACGTCACGCTGGAGATCAACACGCTGGGCGACGCCGCAAGCCGCGACGCCTATCGCGCGGCGCTGGTGGCCTATTTCTCGGCGCACGAAAGCGCGCTCAGCGAGGACAGCCGGGTGCGCCTGGCGAAGAACCCGCAGCGCATCCTGGACAGCAAGGATGCCGCTGACCGCAAGCTGGTGGCCGATGCCCCCACCATCGACCCCTATCTGACCGACGCCGCCCGCGCGCACTGGGATGCCACGCAGAGCGCGCTGCAGAAATTCGGCGTGGCGTTCGTGCACAATCCCCGCATCGTGCGCGGCCTCGACTACTACAGCCACACCGCGTTCGAGTTCGTCACCGACGCACTCGGCGCGCAGGGCACGGTGATGGCGGGCGGACGCTACAACGGCCTGGTGGCCGAGATGGGCGGGCCGGAAACCCCCGCCGTGGGCTGGGCCGCAGGGATCGACCGGTTGGCCATGCTGCTGGCTTCCCCGCCGCTCGATGCGGCGCCGGTGGTGCTGGTGCCGGTGGGCGAGGCGGCCGAGGCGGCGTCGATCGGCGTGCTGCAGGCGCTGCGCCGCGCCGGCATCCGCGCGGAAATGGCCTGGCGCGGCAACCTCAAGCGGCGCCTGGAGCGCGCCAACAAGCAGGGGGCCCGCGCCGCCGTGATCATCGGCGAGGCGGAACTGGCGGCCGGCCAGGCGCAGGTCAAGACACTCGCCACCGGGGTGCAGCAGGCGGTGGCGCTTGACCAGCTCGCCGCGTACCTGTCGTGAGTTTTGCCGACCGCCTCGATCGCCTGCTGCTGCGCGCCGAGGAACTGCGCGACACGCTGGCGGCCGGCGTGGCGCCGCCCGAGATGGCGAAGCTCGCCAAGGAATATTCCGACCTGGAGCCGATCGCGCTGCAGGCCGCCGAATTGCGCCGGGCCGAGCGCGAACTGGCCGAGGCCGAGGCGCTGCTGGCCGACCCCGACATGCGCGACATGGCCTATGCCGAGGCCGCATCCTTGCGCGAAACCATCGCGCGGCTGACCGATACGGTGCGCCGCGCGCTGCTGCCCAGGGACGCGGCCGATGCGGGCAACGCCATCCTGGAAATCCGCGCCGGCACGGGTGGCGACGAAGCGGCCCTGTTCGCCGCCGACCTGCTCGACATGTACCGCCGCTACGCCGAGGCGCAGCGCTGGCGCTTCGAGGTCATGGACGCGTCCGAGAACGACCTGGGCGGATTGCGCGAGGCGATTGCGGAGGTGTCCGGCAACGGCGTGTTCGCCAGGCTGAAATACGAATCCGGCGTGCACCGTGTGCAGCGCGTGCCGGCCACCGAAAGTCAGGGTCGCATCCATACCAGCACGGCCACCGTGGCCGTCCTGCCCGAGGCCGAGGATGTGGACCTGCAGATCGAGGCCAAGGACCTGCGCATCGACACCTATCGCGCCAGCGGCGCCGGCGGGCAGCACGTGAACAAGACCGACAGCGCGGTGCGCATCACGCATCTTCCCACCAACACCGTGGTGGCGATGCAGGAAGAACGCAGCCAGCACCGCAACCGCGACCGCGCCATGAAGATTCTCCGTGCGCGCATCTACGACCAGCAGCGCGCCGCCAAGGACGCGGCCCGCGCGGCCCAGCGCAAGTCGCAGGTCGGCGGCGCCGAGCGCAGCGAGAAGATCCGCACCTACAACTTCCCGCAGAACCGGCTGACCGACCACCGCATCGGCTTCACGCTGCACAAGCTGGATCGCGTGATCATGGGCGAGCTGGACGAGGTGGTGGACGCGCTGGCCGCGGTCGACGAGGGCGCCCGCCTGGCCGAGGCGGATGCCTGAGGAAACGATCGGCGCGCTGCTGTGCCGCGCCGGGGCCGCGCTGCGCCAGGCCGGCATCGACGATCCCCGGCGCGAGGCGCGCCTGCTGCTGGCGCATGCGCTGGGGCGCGATCCCGCCGCGCTGATCGGTGCCGCGCGCGAGACGGTGCCGGACGCGGGCTTCGACGCGCTGGTGGCGCGTCGTGCCGCGCGCGTGCCGCTCAGCCAGGTGCTGGGCATGCGCGAATTCTGGAGCCAAAGATTCCGCGTCACGGCCGACGTGCTGACGCCGCGCCCCGAGACCGAAACCCTGATCGAGGCAGCGCTGGCCGCGCTGCCGGATCGCGGGGCCGTGGCGCGCGTGCTTGATCTCGGCACCGGGTCGGGCTGCCTGCTGGCCGCCGCGCTGTCGGAATTCCCGCGTGCCTTCGGCACCGGCATCGATCGCAGCGTGGCGGCGCTTGCGGTGGCGTGCGGCAATCTCCTGGCGCTGGGCCTTGCCGATCGCGCAGCCCTGGTGCGGGCAGACTGGCACGCGCCGCTGGCCGGACCCTTCGACCTCGTGCTCAGCAACCCGCCCTATATCGAGCAGGCCGCGATCGCAGCACTCGATCCCGAGGTCGCCACGTACGAGCCGCGCCTGGCGCTGGATGGGGGGCCTGATGGACTCGTCGCCTACCGCGCCATCCTGGACGGGCTTGCCGGCAAGCTGGCACCTGGTGGCGTGGCGATCCTGGAACTGGGCGCCGGGCAGGCCGAGGCGGTGGCTGCTATCGCCCAGTGCCGTGGCCTCGCGGTCGCGGACATCCGCCCTGATTTGGCCGCAATTCCGCGTGCGCTGGTGCTGCGCCGGTCCAGCGGATTTAGGGGGTTGGAATGAGGCCGGCCCCGGTCTAGGGTGCCCCTGTGGTTGGGGCCAAACGTCGCTTGGGGCGGCCCTGACGGACCCGCAAACATTCGGACGTGTGCAGCACCACGCTGCGGCGATCGGTGCCGGGCCAGGCCACTGACGACGCAAGCTCGTGAACCATGCGCGTTGTTGGCCCGTTTCTGCCTGGGCCATTTTTTCGGCGCAGGCATGCGGGCTGATTGCGTGAACCGATAGGGCAGCAGCGTGAGACAGCATTCGACATGAACATGAAGCGCATGCGGGGCCGCAATGGCGGCGGCCGCAACATCCGCCACCACGGCGGCGGCGGTGGCGGCGGCCACGGCGGCGGCACGCCGATGAACCGCAACCATGTGTTCGATTCCAACGGGCCCGACGTGCGCGTGCGCGGCACCGCGCAGCAGCTGTTCGAGAAATACCTGCAGCTTGGCCGCGATGCGACCAGCGCCAGTGACCGGGTGAACGCGGAAAGCTACTTCCAGCACGCCGAGCACTATTTCCGCATCCTGAACGCGATGAACCAGGCGGCGGCGCAGCAGCAGGGCGGCCAGCAGCACCAGCCGCAGCGCCCACGCTTCAACGGCCCCGAGCAGGAAGGCGAAGGCGAGCCCGACCAGGCCGAGCAGCACGCCAACGGCCACGCCAGCGACCCGCGCGCCGAAGACGACCAGCGCCAGGCCGGCACCGCCGACTGACCTTAGGATAGTCGGGGGCGCAGGGGCCGGGTATCGCGCCGCCCGCTTCCGCCTGGACTACTCCGGCTCGTGCAGCGTGATGGCGTCGCCCACGGCGACGCGGCCGCCTTCGATCACGCGGCCGAAAACCCCCAGGTCGGCGTGGCGGAAATGCGCCATCAGCGCGGCCGGCACCATGGCGTCGCGCTCGGCGGTTTCCGGGTTCACGGTGGTGGCGGCACAGCGCACGATCCGGCCGGTGATCTCCAGCGTGGCGCCGCCCAGTTCGATCTGCCGGCCGATCCAGCCGAACTCCTCCCAGGCGGGCGCGCCGTTGAAATAGACGTTCGCGCGGAACCGCAGGTGATGCAGCTTGTGGTCCATGCGGGCCTCCAGCGCGCCGATGCTGGCCAGGTTGATCAGGCTGACCAGCTTGTCCGGATCGTCGCTGAAGCGATGGCCCGGGGCCTCGACGAAGCGCAGTTTGCCGCGCGCCTCGTCAGCCATGAAGGCAGTGACGAAGGCCTCGATGCGGGCGCGGCCTTCCTCGGTGCCGACCGGTGCGTCCAGCTGCGCGCCGTCCGGGGCGCGGATCGCGAGACGCCCGGTTTCGGAATCGAAGCTGCTGGCCAGGGCAGCAAGCCGGGCGTTCGCCATCAGGCAGGCGAAGTTGCGCTTGTTCAGCCAGGCAGGCGCCGCGGCGTCGAACGGCGCATCGGCCTGCGCCAGCGCGAAGCGCCGGTCCTCGGCCAGCATTTCCCCAGGCGCCAGGTGCGCCTGCTCCAGCGCCTCGGCCGAAAGCCCCTTCACCGGGTAGCGATAGATGTGTTCCACGCGCATGGATGGCCTGGCCCCTCTTGAGCCGCCTCAATGCCCTGACCATGTTCCGGGTGCAACGTCGGCGCGCTGCCCAGCAGGGGGCGGGCCGATGGGTCGCCTGTGACAAGGGACGGAAGACATGGATATCGAGAAGTTCACCGAGCGCGCCCGGGGATTCCTGCAGGCCGCGCAGACCATTGCGATCCGCGAGTTCCACCAGCGGGTCACGCCGGAGCACCTGGCCAAGGCGCTGCTGGACGATTCTGAGGGCTTGGCGGCAGGCCTGATCAACGCTGCCGGTGGTGATGCGCCCAAGCTGCGCGCCGCGATCGACGCCGAGGTGGCGAAGCAGCCGAAAGTGACCGGCCAGGGTGCCGGCCAGGCGCAGTTCACGCCCGACATCATTCGCGTGCTGGATGCAGCACAGCAGGCCGCCGCCAAGGCGGGCGACGCGTTCGTGGCGCAGGACCGCCTGGTGGTGGGCCTGGCCGCCAGCGACACGCCTTCGGGCCGCGCCTTCCGCGCCGCCAAGGCCGACCCGGCCGCGCTGGAAAAGGCGCTGGCCGATATCCGCAAGGGCCGCAAGGTGGATTCAGCCAACGCCGAAGCCAGCTTCGAGGCGCTGAAGAAATACGCCCGCGACATCACCGAGCTGGCCCGCAACGGCAAGCTCGACCCCGTGATCGGCCGCGACGAGGAGATCCGCCGCGCCATCCAGGTGCTGGCGCGGCGCACCAAGAACAACCCCGTGCTGATCGGCGAACCGGGCGTGGGCAAGACCGCGATCGTCGAGGGGCTTGCCATCCGCATCGCCAATGGCGACGTGCCGGAGGCGCTGAAGGGCAAGCGCGTGCTGGCGCTTGACCTGGGCGCCATGGTGGCCGGCGCGAAATACCGCGGCGAGTTCGAGGAGCGCCTGAAGGGCGTGCTGACCGAGGTCGAGGCCGCCAACGGCGAGATCGTGCTGTTCATCGACGAGATGCACACGCTGGTCGGCGCCGGCAAGGCCGATGGCGCGATGGACGCCTCCAACCTTTTGAAGCCCGCGCTGGCCCGCGGCGAGCTGCGCTGCATCGGCGCCACCACGCTCGATGAGTACCGCAAGCATGTCGAGAAGGATGCCGCGCTCGCGCGGCGCTTCCAGCCCGTGTTCGTGGGCGAACCCAGCGTCGAGGACACGATCTCGATCCTGCGCGGCATCAAGGAGAAATACGAGCTGCACCACGGCGTGCGCATCGCCGATGCCGCGCTGGTGGCCGCCGCCACCCTCTCCAACCGCTACATCACGGACCGCTTCCTGCCCGACAAGGCGATCGACCTGATGGACGAGGCGAGCTCGCGGCTGCGCATGCAGGTGGACAGCAAGCCGGAGGCGCTGGACGAGCTCGACCGCCGCGTGATCCAGCTGAAGATCGAGCGCGAGGCGCTGAAGAAGGAAGACGACTCCGCGTCGCGCGATCGCCTGGTGCGGCTGGAGAAGGAGCTGGCGGGGCTTGAGGAGGAGTCGAACGCGCTGACCGCGGCGTGGAAGGCCGAGAAGGATTCGCTCGCCGAGGCGACGAAGCTGAAGGAGGGGCTGGAACAGGCCCGCACCGAGGCCGAGGTGGCGCAGCGCAAGGGGGATCTCGCGCGCGCGTCGCAGCTGCTCTACGGCGAGATCCCGGAGCTTGAGCGCAAGCTGGGCGCGGCCGCCGACAAGGAAGGGCGCCTGGTGCACGAGGCCGTCACCGAGGAATCGATCGCCCAGGTGGTGGCGCGCTGGACCGGCATTCCGGTGGATCGCCTGCTGGCCGGCGAGCGCGAGAAGCTGCTGGCCATGGAAGGCAAGCTGCGCGGCCGCGTGGTCGGGCAGGAGGACGCGCTGAAGTCCGTGGCCGATGCCGTGCGCCGCGCCCGCGCGGGGCTTTCCGACCCGAACCGCCCGATCGGCAGCTTCCTGTTCCTGGGCCCCACCGGCGTGGGCAAGACCGAGCTGACCAAGGCGCTGGCCGAATTCCTGTTCGATGACGAGCGCGCCATGGTGCGCATCGACATGAGCGAGTTCATGGAGAAGCACGCGGTCGCCCGCCTGATCGGCGCCCCGCCCGGCTACGTTGGCTACGAGGAAGGCGGCACGCTGACCGAGGCGGTGCGGCGCCGCCCCTACCAGGTGATCCTGTTCGACGAGATCGAGAAGGCGCACGAGGACGTCTTCAACGTGCTGCTGCAGGTGCTCGATGACGGGCGACTGACCGACGGCCAGGGCCGCACGGTGGATTTCCGCAACACCATCATCGTGATGACGTCGAACCTGGGGTCGGACTTCCTGGCGTCACTGGCCGATGACGACGACGTGGAGATGGCCCGTGCGCAAGTGATGCGGGTCGTGCGCGAAAAATTCAGGCCCGAGTTCCTGAACCGGCTGGACGAGATCATCCTGTTCCGCCGCCTGGCGCGCAGCGACATGGCGCGGATCGTGGACATCCAGCTGGCGCAGCTGCGGAAGCTGCTGGCGGACCGCAAGATCACGCTGGAGCTGGATGCCGCGGCGGTGGCGTGGCTGGCGGATGCCGGCTACGACCCGGTCTATGGCGCGCGGCCCTTGAAGCGGGTGATCCAGCGCAGCCTGCAGAATTCGCTCGCGCAGGCGATCCTGGAAGGGCGGATCAAGGACGGCGAAACGGTGCGGGTGAGTGCGGGAGGGGATGGGCTGGTGGTGGGTGGCGAGATGGCGAAGGCGGCGTAGGCAGGAGGCGGCGCTGCCGCCTCCTGCAACAAGCCCTACGCCTCCTCGTCTTCGTCCTCGATCGCAGCGCCGTCGCTGCCAAGCTCGCCCTCCAGTTTTGCGACGTTCAGGGTCCCAGCTCGAGCATCGCGGAGTTCCTCGGCGACACGCGCAGCGTTGAGCCGAGGCCAGCCCAGGACTGCGCTGGCCCTGAGGATGCCGATCGCCGCAGAGGTTCGGATGAGAGTAAGATTATGGTCCGTCAAGACTTCGTTCAGTTCGTCGAGAAACCGGTCATCGATCCGCCGGCGATCCGAGATTTTGCGGAACGAGGCCTCGCTCATGCGGACGCGCTGCACCTCTTTTCCGGTTTCATCCTCGCGGCGCTTAATATTGCTCGCGATCAACAAAGCAACCGTCGCTGCATCTAGGATTTTCCTCATAGCCCTTTGCTCCTGTTTCGGGGCCATCACTTTGATCGGCCCGTCAGAAGCAGCATGCTCCTCAACTTCATATCGATCAAGTTTTATGTCGAAATCCCATATATCACGATTGTGTATGGCGCCTCTTAGCGCCTTCTCGACTCGTGCATTGTAGCCCGGCCCGGTGGCGCGGATCGCCTCGACCACGTCGGCGGCAAGGCGGAGCCCGATATGGACCTTCGGCCGCGCCACCTTCGGGCGGCCGCGCTGCTTGGCCCATGACGCGTAGAGTTCCGGGAAACCCTCCTTGAACGGCCGCGCGCGCGCAAAGTCAGCGTCGGTCCATTCCGGGTTATCCTCATCCTCGGCGATCGTATGTCGCTTTTTCGCGGGCATTGGCTTTCCTCAATGAGATCACGCGCATGCGCAAGTCACGCAACGTGAACACCAGCACGTGCAGTCGTCCATCAATCGGAGCAACGGCGACAGTCCGTTTCTCACCGTACGGATGGCGTGTGTCGGCGAAGGAGATCGCCTGCGTCAGATCAAGTCCGCTCGCTGCCGATAGAGGAATGCCGTGCTTGATCCGGTTTGCCTCGTCCTTCACCGGATCGAACTCAATCTCCACGATTTAATGTAGCAACAATAATCCTGTACGCAAGGTGCGCCGCAGGCGAGCGCCATCCAATTGAAGATGCGGGACGTCAGGGACTGAACAGGCCTGTTTGCGCCACCGTTCGCGCGCCCTCTATTGCCAGGATGCGCTGCTTGGTCAGCGCACCGCCGCGTGCCGAGAAGCCGCCGATCGCCCCGCCGGCCGCGACCACGCGGTGGCAGGGGATGATGATGGCGATGGGGTTGCGGCCCAGCGCCTGGCCCACGGCACGGGCGGCGCCCTTGTCGCCAAGCTGTGCTGCGATGGCGCCGTAGGTCATGACGGCGCCGGGCGGGATGCCCAGCGCCACCCCATAGACCGCGCGATGGAACCTCGGCACGCCCTGCAGGTCGAGGGGCAGGCGCGACAGATCCTGGGGCTCGCCCAGCAGCAGGCGACGCACCGCGGCGATGGCCTCGGCGATCGCCGGCGGTGGCGCGGCGACCAGTGCGCCTGGACAGAGTTGCAGCAGCCGGGCCGTTGTCGCCGTGTCGTCGCGTTCGGGCAGTTGCAGGGCGGCGATGCCGCGGTCGGTCCAGGCGATGGCGCAGCTTCCGATCGCGGTGTCGAAGAGGGTGAATCCCGGGGCGCCGGTCATGTCGCCAGCATATGCCCCTGGCCGGCGTGGTGGTGCCTTGCGCATGCCGCGCATGCGTGGCGCGCGGGTCGGGACAAGTCTGTGGAGCGATGGCGCCGGGCCAGGAATTCCCGGCATTTGCGGGCGATTGTTGCAGTTCCGGCGGGCCGCTGAAACAGCTTTGACACAGGGAAACCCGGCGCCTATAAGCCGCGCCTCACCCGGGATCGGCAGCGGTGCCGGGGGAGATGTTCCTTGAAAATTGCATCGGATGGAAGGGATACGTGGGCGGCGTTTGGGCTTTGGCGCGTGTTGCGGTGCGAGCCGTGATGCGGTCATGGGTATGAACACGCGCATGTATCTTGGAAGATTGACGACGCAAGTAGGTCAGTAAGAGAGAGCGTGAGCGTGGATGACCCTGGTCTTGGGCGCGAGTCCGAGAAGAACCTGAGAGTTTGATCCTGGCTCAGAGCGAACGCTGGCGGCATGCCTAACACATGCAAGTCGCACGGTTATGGGGCAACTCATGGCAGTGGCGGACGGGTGAGTAACGCGTAGGGACGTGTCTG
>JAESGU010000056.1_pt1 | contig 40024 bp, 46 predicted proteins | sample 9266271 | NCBI WGS metagenome assembly JAESGU01 (sample SAMN15740544, study PRJNA653495) | algae metagenome | isolation source: Scytonematopsis contorta HA4267-MV1 and co-occurring heterotrophs from mud... | place: USA: Palolo Valley Trail, Honolulu, Hawaii | collected 2009-07-25
TTCCCCTGCCGACGCATCGCCGTCAGGAAATACGCCCGGTCCTCAGAACTCAGCACCACTCCCGCCATGTCCGCAGCGAATCACCCCAACCGGCGTCGCCGCAAACAGATTTCAACAGAGTCGAGGTCTATCAGACCGTGGCGGCCTGAACGAAAGTGCCGGCCGGCGGCGGGTCGGCCGGGTGGGTTTCGATGCCCTGCACGAAGGCCGAGGGCGGGCCGCGCCGGCAGGCATCCAGCAGCGTCTCCACGGCCGTGGCATCGCCCGCGGCCAGCAACTCCACCGACCCGTCGGCGCGGTTGCGCACCCAGCCGGCAACACCCAGCCGCCGCGCCTGGCGCACGGTCCAGGCGCGATAGCCCACGCCCTGCACCTGGCCGGTCACGATGGCGCGGATTGCATTCATGCGTCGGCAGATTGCCGCACCAGGCCAAGCCAGCGCGCCGCCAGTGCCACGTCGGCGGCCACGCGCGCGCGGCTTGCGGCGGCTTCCTCGTCCTCGCCCCAAAGTGTTGCCTGGAAGGTCTCATCCAGCAGGCTGGCTTCGGTCGCGGCGGCGGCGTCGAGGCGGCCATGCAGCAGCGCCAGGCCCAGCACCAGCGACCCCAGCGCGCCAACGGCAAGGCCCAGCCCGGCGAGCGTCAGCGCATCGTGCCGCGCCACCACGCGCCGCAGCGCCGCCAGCGCCCGAAAATCCTGCGCCAGCGGCATGATGCCCTGGGTGACCAGCAGCGGCGCGTCGAAGGCCAGCGCCGCCCAATCGAGATGCGGCTGCCACAGGCTGGCCTGCCGCGCGGCAAGGGCGGGCGGGTGGTCGGCGCGATAGCACAGCAGCTCGGTCTCGGCGTATTTCGCAATGCCCTGCGCCGCCGCGTGCGGATCGGGCGCGATGCGGTCGATCGCGGTGGCGGCCACGCGGGTGAGCGGCAGGTGGTGTGGGTCGTATTCGCCACCCTTGGCGCCGCCGCCGGCGGCCTGCCATTCCTCGGCCACCGCTTGGGCCGCAGCTTCGGGCAACAGCAGCGCGTTGCCGGCCGGCGTGCGGATGGGCCTGGCATCGAGCGCGACGGTGAAGTGGGCGCCGTCAGGCAGGGCGACGGCGCTGGTCCAGACGCGCTTCATGCGTCGTCGCCCTCAGTTCCCGAACAACCCACGTGGCAGCCGCAGCCCGGGGATCGGCCCTTCGTTCCGTCGAGGCTCGGGCGCGCGCTGCTGCGGCGCGGGGGCCGGCGTGTCATTCGTGGGGGCAGGTGCGGCGGCCGGTGCCGCGCCGCCGCGGGCCAGCGCCAGCGCGCCGGGGCATTCATCGGCGCGGGCTTCGCCGCGGCCCTGCTGTGTGGCACCGACCACGCCGCCCACGATCGCGCCCAGCGGCCCGCCGATCACCGCCCCCTGCCCCGCGCCCGCCGCCGCACCCGCGCCAAGCTCGCCCAGCGCTCCCAGCGCACCGGCAGGATCAACGCGATAGGACGGACGCAGGAGAGTGCCGGTCACCAGCACCGGCACGCTGACCCCACCGCCCGCGATCTTCACCGTGGGCGACATGCGCAGCGCGAGGGTTTCGTTCGCCAGGTTGATGCCGCCGGTGCCGGAAACCTTCGCCAGGCTGCTGTCGAACAGCAGCGCCCGCGCGGTGGCACGGCCGGTCTGGCTGTCGAAGCGCACGGCCAGGCACTGCACGTTGCTGCTGCCGTCACGCGGCATGCCGGGGGCCAGGAAGCGCAGGAAGTCGCCGGCCACCAGGTCGATCAGCCGGTTGTCCATCACCGCGCGGTCCACCGCGATACCCCAATGCCCGTCCAGCGTGGACGCGATCGCGGCGGGCGAAGCCCCCCGCCCCTTCACGTTCACGTCCAGCTCCATGCGCCCGCGCACATCGTGGCGCAGCCCGGCGGCGCGCGTCAGCGCGTTGAGATCAAGCCCCGGTGCGCGCAGCACGATGGCAATGGGCGGGGTATCCTGCCGTGCATCCACGTCCAGGCTGCCGGACAGCGCGCCGCTGGGCAGCGTGGCCCGCACATCGCGGATGCGCAGGTTGCCGTCGTCCAAATTCACGCGGGCGGCGATGTCGCGGTACGGCTGCTCGGCGAAGATCAGCTCGGCCACGGTCATGCTGACGGCCGCGTCCATCAGCCGCAGCGCATCCAGCGGCAAGGGCGTGTCGGGAATCAGGCGCGCCGGCGCCGCGGCCGGGCGGGGCGGGCCGGTGGGGCGGGCGGGCGCGGGCGCGGGGGCGGGGGCGGGGGCGGCTGGCACGGCGGCCAGCAGCGCATCGACGTCGATCCGCGTGCTGGCCAGCTGCGCCTCGATCCGGTTGCGCGCACCGATCATGAAGGTGGCGGTGCCGGACAGGTCGGCCGCACTCGATTTCAGGTCGATCGCCTCGGCGATCACGCCGCCGCCCTGGCCGCGCTCACGCAGTCGCGCGCTGAACGCGATGTCCTTCACCGCCGGCAAGGGCTGGCCCGCCAGCGGCGACAGCGCTGCCAGGTCGGGCACGGTGGCCTGCACACGCGCATCGAGGCCCGTGGCGGCGGCGATGTCGGCCACCCTGCCGTCCACCACCAGCCGCGCGGCAACGGCCGAGGCCTCGATCGCGACCGGGAAGGGTTCGCGCGCGGCCCCCGGCATGAACGCCGCCAGCGCGCCCAGCCGCGCATCGACGGCGACCGGCTGGCCCGCAAGCGTCGCTTCGAGCTTTGCCGTGAGCGGCGCGTCGAGGCTGTCCGCCCGCGCCTCCAGCCGCCGCAGCACCAGGCCTTCGCGCAGCGTGCCCAGATTGCTTTCGCCGATCCGCACGTTGAGCGCGGAGATTTCCGGCATCGCCGCGCCGGTATCGGCGGCACGCAGGCTGAACGCCACAGCATTGAGCGGCGGCAGCGGCAGGTCGGGCACGAAGGCGGCCAGCCGTGCCAGCTCCGGCACCGTGCCCTCGATCGCGAGGCGAAAACCCTTGCCGGCGGTCGGTTCGGCGATCTCGCCCTTCACGGAAAGGCGGGCGCCGGCGGCGGCCAGCGTTGCGTCGATCGGCCAGGCGGGGCCGGGGCTGGGGCCGGAGTTGGGCGCCATCAGGCGCGCGAGCGGCCCGCCGCGCAGCGCCAGGGTGAACGGGTTGTCGTTGTAGCTGGCATCCAGGTCGAGCGCGATCGGGCCATCGCCGCCTGGCGCCGCCGCATCCAGCGACCGGATCGCAAGCGTCATGGCGCGCTTGGTCGCGGCATCGGTGAAGGCGACGCGGCCGTTCTCGATACGCACCTTGTCCACCGCAACCTGCTGGCGCGCGGCCGGCGCGGCGGGTGCGCCGGGGGCCGCGGGCGCGCCCGGCGTGGCCCCCTGTTGCGCCGCGGGTTGTTGCGCCGCGGGTTGTTGCGCAGCGGGTTGTTGCGCAGCGGGTTGTTGCGAAGCGGGTGGGGCGAACTCCCAGTTGCCACGCCCCTCGGCGTTGCGCTCCAGCAGGATGTCGGGCTCGACCAGCACCAGGCGGGCAATGCGCAGTTCCCGCGACAGCAGCGGCAGCAGCGCCACCTCGATCTCCAGGCGCTTCAGCGTGGCCATTTCGGGCCGCGCGCCGCCCGGCGCGTTGGCGAAGCCCACATCCTCGACCGCCAGCGTCGGCGTGAGTGACGGCTTGAGCCGGATCGGGCCGGACAGACGCAGCGCGCGGCCGGTGGCGGTCTCAGCCGCTTCGATGATCTGCGGCTTGTAGGCATTGGCATCGAAGGTCGCCAGGAACACGCCGGCACCAAGCACGGGCAACCCGATGACGACTCCGGCGATGATCAGCACGGTCTTCAGGCGCATGACAAAGCCTCCGGCGAGTGCGGAGTTTACCGCTATTCGGGGGCGACGCGCGACCGGCGCGGCGGTTGCGGGGCGGCGGCGGTGAATCCCAAATCCGTGAACGTGGTCGCCATGTGCGGCGGCAGCGGCGCCTCCACGGTCAGCCAGCCGCCTTCCGGATGCGGAATGGATAACTTCCGCGCGTGCAGATGCAGTCTTCCGGCCAAGCCGGCAACGTGTGCATCGGCGCCGCCATACTTGCCATCGCCCAGGATGGGCGCCCCCAGTTCCTTGCAGTGCACGCGCAACTGGTGGGTGCGGCCGGTCAGCGGGATCAGCTCCAGCCAGGCCAGCTTGCGCGCGGCATGATCCAGCGTGCGGTACAGCGTGGCGGCGTGCGCCGCATCCTTGCCGGTGGCGGGCATCACGCGCTCGTTGCCCTTCGCCCCGCCCTTGGACAGCGCCAGGTCAAGCCGCCCTTCCACCGGCACCGGCCTTCCGGCGACCACGGCCCAGTAGAGTTTCTGCGCATCGCGCCCGCGGAAGGCGGCGGCGAGCTTCGAGGCGGAAGCGGCACTGCGCGCCAGCACCAAGACGCCGGTGGTGTCGCGATCCAGCCGGTGCACCAGGCGCGGCCGGTCGCCGCCATCGGCCAGCGCGTCCAGCATGCCGTCCAGGTGCCGCGTGATGCCGGGCCCGCCCTGCACCGCAAGCCCATACGGCTTGTCCAGCACGATCACCGAAGCATCCTGGTGCAGCACGGCGCGGCGCAGGTCGCGCGCGTCGGCGTCGGTCACCGGGCGCGCGACCGGTTCGGGCTTCGGCTGGTCGGTCAGCGTGGGGATGGGCGGGATGCGCAGTTCCGCGCCGGCAGCAAGGCGCGTGCCGGCCTCGGCCCGCTTGCCGTCCACCCGCACCTGGCCGGTGCGCAGCCACTTCACCAGCATGCCGTGCGGCACCGCGGGCAGGTTCCGCTTGAACCAGCGATCCAGCCGGATATCGGCGTCGTAGAACGCGACCTTGCGCGTGTCCTGGGTCATCGCGCCACCTGCATGCCCAGCGCGCAGGCGCCCAGCGAAAGGGCCACCGACGCCACCACGTAAAGTGCGCCCAGCGGGCGGGACAGCGTGAGCGCTTCCAGCGCGAAGGCCGAGAAGGTGGTGAAGCCGCCGAGGAATCCGGTGATCAGCAGCGGGCGCAGCAGCGGCGGTGCGCCGCGGGCCACGAGTTCCGCCAACACCCCGATGGCGAAGCTGCCGAGGAAATTCACCGCCAGCGTGCCCCAGGGGAAGGCGGGTCCGAACAGGCGCAGGCCCGCGACCACCACCAGCCAGCGCGAGAGTGACCCCGCGGCACCCCCGATCGCGACGGCCGCCAGCACCGATGGTGCCAGCGGGTTCATGCGCCCCCACGCAATTCGGCCCAGCGCGCCAGGCGTTCGCGGATGCGCGCTTCCTCCCCGCGATCCGTCGGCCGGTAGAATTTTTCACGCGCCATGTCGTCGGGGAAATAGGTCTGGCCGGAGAAGCCGTCCGCGGTGTCGTGGTCGTAGGCATAACCCTTGCCGTAATCGAGTTCCTTCATCAGCGTCGTCGGCGCATTGAGAATATGCTTGGGCGGCATCAGGCTGCCGGTTTCGCGGGCCGCGCGCATGGCGGCGCCGAAACCCGCATACAGCGCGTTCGACTTGGGCGCGACGGCGCAATGCACCACCGCCTGCGCGATCGCGAGCTCGCCCTCCGGCGACCCGAGCCGCTCATAGGTCTCCCAGGCGGCCAGGCAGATCGAGAGGGCGCGCGGGTCGGCCATGCCGACATCCTCGCTGGCGAAGCGCAGCACGCGGCGCGCGATGTAGCGCGCATCCTCGCCGCCGGAGAGCATGCGCGCGAGCCAGTACAACGCCGCATCTGGATCGCTGCCCCGCATGGATTTGTGCAGCGCGGAGATCAGGTTGTAGTGCTCCTCGCGGTCGCGATCGTACAGCGGGGCACGTTTTTCCAGCACGCGCGCCAGGCCGGCGGGGTTGAGCTTCGTTTCGTCCAGCGTGAACAGCTGCTCGGCCATGTTCAGCAGGTAGCGGCCGTCGCCATCCGCCATGGCCTTCATCGCCGCGCGGGCATCGGCGTCCAGCGGCAGCGCGCGGCCCATCGCGGCTTCGGCGCGGGCCAGGATGGCCTCCAGCGCGGCATCATCCAGCCGCTTCAGCACCAGCACGCGGCAGCGACTGAGCAGCGCGCTGTTCAGCGCGAAGCTGGGGTTCTCGGTGGTGGCGCCGACCAGCACCACGGTGCCGTCCTCGACCACCGGCAGGAATCCGTCCTGCTGGGCGCGGTTGAAGCGGTGGATCTCGTCGATGAACAGCAGCGTGCGCTGGCCGGTGGCGCGCAGCGTGCGTGCCGCATCGAAGGCGCGCTTCAGGTCGGCCACGCCGGAGAACACCGCCGACAGCGCGGTGAAACGCAAGCCGGCGGCCTCGGCCAGCAGGCGCGCGATGGTGGTCTTGCCGGTGCCGGGCGGCCCCCACAGGATGATCGAACCCAGCGCGCCACGGGCCAGCATGCCGGTGATCGCGCCGTCCGTCCCGGTCAGGTGGTCCTGGCCCGCGACCTGGCTGAGCGCGGCAGGGCGCAGCCGGTCCGCCAGCGGGCGCGAAGAGTCGTCCGCGGGTGCGGCAGGCGGTGCGAACAGGTCGGGCGTGGCGGTCGCCATATGGAGGTATCTAGCGCGGATCACCGCTGGCGGCACGCGTTGCCGCTGTGGGGCGCGCGGTCTAGCGTGTGCGGAACGATCGCCATCGGGAACGTCACCGCGTGTCACGCACTCCGTTGTTCGCTGCCCTGCAACGCGCGGCCCGCCTGGCGCACCTGGCCCGGCTGCCGGGCGCGCCACCGCTTGACGAACTGGCCGATCCGGCCTTCGGCCGTCGCGCCCTGCTGCGGGGTGCGGGGGCTGCCGCGGCGCTGGCGGCACTGCCCGGTCGCGCGCTGGCGCGCACCAGGGCCGATGCGCGCGTGGCCGTTGTGGGCGGCGGCATCGCCGGCCTGGTCGCCGCCTATCGGCTGCGCCAGGCGGGCCTGCGTGACGTGACCGTGTACGAAGCCAACCGCCGCACCGGCGGGCGCATGCTCAGCGGCCGCAACCTCGTGGGCCAGGGCAGCCTGGTGGAGCTGGGCGGCAGCTTCATCAACACCGACCACACCGACATGCTGGCGCTGGCCCGCGAATTCGGCCTGGCGCTGGAGGATGGCGCCGACGGACCGGACGCCCTGCTGGAAACCACCTTCTTCATCCAGGGCAGCGCCCGCAGCCTGGCCGCGATCGCGCGCGAGGCGGCACCGCTGCTGGCGCGGCTCAATGCCATCAAGGCCGGGCCGGAGGCGGCGAAGGAAGCGCACGACGCGAAATCCGCGGCCCGGTTGCTGGACGAGCTCAGCGTCTCCGGCTGGCTGCGCGTGCTGCTGGACGAGGGCCTCACGCAGGAGATGGGCGCCGAGCCGGGGGCGATGTCGTCGCTCTATCTCATCGACTATTTCGCGCCCGATCCCGCGGCACCGAAGAACGGGCTGTTCAGCTCCGACCAGCGCTTCCAGGTTGCCGGCGGCAATGACCGCGTGCCCGCCGCGTTGGCCGAGCGCCTGGGTGAGCGGGTGCGGCTGGGGTCGCGGCTGGACAGCGTGCGTCGCCGCGGCAGCACCTATGCGCTGGGCTTCGGCGCGCGCGAGGTGACCGCCGACATCGTGGTGATGACGCTGCCGGCCACCATGCTGCGTGGCGTGGCGCTGGACGTGGGCCTGTCGCCGGTCAGCCGCCGCGCCATCCGCGAGCTGGGCTATGGCAGCAACGCGAAACTGTTCGCCGGCGTGTCGGCGCGGCCCTGGCGGGCGATGGGGCGAAGCGGCGAGTGCCTGAACGATTTCGGCTTCCAGACGGTGTGGGAGGATCACGCAGGCGCAGGCACCGGCGCCGGCGCGCTCACCATCTTCGCCGGCGGCGCGGCCGGGCGCGGCTTCGCCGCCGGCCGGCCGGCTGATCGCGCGCGCGCGGTGACGGCGAAGCTGGATGCCGCCTTCCCCGGCACGGCTGCCGCCTTCACCGGCGCGGCCAGCCGCATGCACTGGCCCAGCAACCCCTATGTCGGCGCGTCCTATTCCTGCCTGGCGCCGGGGCAGTGGACCGGCTTCACCGACGCATGGGCGCCGGTGGGCGGCTTCGTGTTTGCCGGCGAGCACACCAGCGACAAGTATTCCGGCTACATGAACGGCGGCGCGCATAGCGGCCGGATGGCCGCGGAAACCGTGCTGCGGATGCTGGGATGAAGGCCGTGATGTCGGGGGTGACCGTGCTGCGCCGAGGCCTTCTCGCCACGCTGCTGCTCGCCCTGCCCGCGCTGGCGCAGGACTGGCCGACGCGCCCGGTGCGCATGATCCTGCCCTTTGCCGCCGGTGGTGCGATCGACAGCGCATCGCGTGCCTTGCAGCCGAGGTTGTCGGAAATTCTCGGCCAGCCGGTGGTGATGGAAAACCGCACCGGTGCCGGCGGGTCGATCGCCGCCGGCGTGGTCGCCGCCAGCGCGCCCGATGGCTACACGCTGCTGATGGACGCCACCAGCCACATGCTGAACCCCTGGCTGGTGCGCAACCTGCCCTTCGACTACGGCCGCGACCTGGTGCCGGTGACGCAGTTCGTGATCTTCCCGCACGTCATCGCGGTGAAGGATGCCCTGCCCGTGCGCACGATCGAGGAGCTGGTGGCGCTGGCGCGCGCCAATCCCGGCACGCTGACCTATGGCTCGCCCGGCAACGGCACGGCAGGGCACATCGCGGGCGAATTCTTCCGCCGCTGCCAGGACATCCAGATCACGCATGTGCCGTATCGCGGCGGCGCCGATGCGGTGCGCGACGTGGCGGCCGGCGTGATCGACATCGGCAGCACCACCTATCTTTCCATGCGCAGCCAGCTGGAAAGCGGGCGCGCCCGGCCGCTGGCCATGATGTCGGCGCAACGTCTGCCGGCGCTGCCGAACGTGCCGACGCTGAACGAATCGCTGTGCCCCGGCGTGGTGGTGGACGAATGGGCCGGCATCTTCCTGCGCGCCGGCACGCCCACGGCCATCGTGGCACGCGTGCACGGCGCGCTGACCCAGGCCCTGGCCGACCAGGCGCTGCGCGATCGCCTGCTTGCGATCGGCGCGATCCCGGTGGGTTCCTCCACCGCCGACTTCGCGAAGCTGGTGCGCGACGGCACGGAAAGCTGGGGTCGCGTGGTGCGCGAGGCGGGGATACGCGCGGAGTGACACGACGGCACGCGTTCTCCACGCGTGCCGAGGTGCCGAAGGCGCCCGCGCCCCCTGCTTTAAGGTTGGGTTGCGCGAGCCAAGCGGCCGGAGGCCGCGCCCGGCGCCTGAGGGCAGGCAAGTGCTGACGATCTCGCGCGTCGAAGCCTTCGCCATCCGCAGCGACCTGGTCGGGACCTGGGGCAGCACGCAGCCGCGGCGCCCGGCCTGGACGGCGGATGCCGAGGTGGCGGGGCCGGTCTCGAAATTCCCGCGCTACAAGAAGCTGCGCGCCGCCTGGCGCCCGACCTGGCCGGCGGTCGGCTGCCTGGTGACCGCCGGCGACGGCAGCTGGGGATTCGGCATCAGCCGCTACGGCGCGCCGGTGATCGAGATCATCAACGGCCACCTGGGCCCGCTGCTGGTCGATGAGCCCGCCATGGCGACCGAGAAACTGTTCGACATGATGGCGCGCATGGCCTCGCCCTATTCCGCCGCGGGGCTGGCGGCCTATGCGATCAGCGCGATCGACCTGGCACTTTGGGACCTGAAGGGCAAGGTGCTGAAGGCGCCGGTCTGGAGCCTGGTCGGCGGCCCCGCGCGCCCGCATATCGACTGCTATGCCACCGGCAACGATTCTGGCTGGCACATGGAGCTGGGCTTCCGTGCCACCAAGCTGGCCTGCCCGCACGGCCCCGCCGATGGCCTGGCAGGGCTGGCGCGGAACGAGGCACTGGTGGCCCGCACGCGCGAACTGATCGGCCCCGCGGTGGAGCTGATGCTGGATTGCTGGATGGCGCTCGACCTTGAGTACACGGTGCGCCTGGCCGAGCGCCTGCGCCCCTATTCCCTGCGCTGGATCGAGGATTTCCTGGCGCCGGAGGATTTCGCCGGTTTCGCGGCGGCGCGCGCGCGGCTGCCCTGGATGGGGCTGGCAGGCGGCGAGCACTGGTACATGCCGCAGCCCTTTCTGGCCGCCGCCTCAGGGCGCTGGGTGGACGTGCTGCAGCCCGACATTGCCTGGGCGGGCGGCATGACCGCGCTGCTGCGCATCGCCGCGATCGCCGATGCCGCCGGCATCGCGGTGATCCCGCATGCCGGCATGAACACGCCGTACGGTCAGCATTTCGGCCTGGCGCATCCGGCGTCACCGATGGGCGAACTGTTCATCGGCACCGCGCCCGGCGTGCCGCTGCTGGAAACGCGCCTGTTCCCCGGCCAGGCCGTGCCGGTGGACGGCAGATTGGTGCCCAGTGACGCGCCAGGCTTCGGGCTGGGCGTCGGCCTGGATGGCATCGCGGCAATGCGGGCATGAGGTGACACGATGGCGATGATGTCTCGGCGGGCGGTGCTGGCCGCCCTCGCGGCAAGCGGCGCGGCACCAGGCCATGCGGCGCTGCCGGATGGCCCGGTGCGCCTGGTGGTGCCCGCGCCCCCGGGTGCCTTCAACGACGCCTTCGCGCGTCTGCTGGCCGACCGCCTGGCGCCCGCGCTGGGCCAGCCCTGCGTGGTGGACAACAGGCCCGGCGCCGGCGGCATGATCGGCACGCGCGAGGTGATGCAGGCCCGCCCCGATGGCCGCACGCTGGGGCTGGGCAATACTGCGACGCTGGCGGTGAATCCCACCGTGTTCGCCGCGCAGAATTTCGACCCGCTGCGCGAGCTGGCGCCGATCGCACGGTGCGCCCGCATCATGACCGTGCTGTGCGCCGCGCCGTCGCTGGGCGTCTCGACGCTGGCCGGGCTGATCGCGGCGGCGAAGGCCCGGCCGGGCGTGATCAACTACGGCAACCCCGGCGTCGGCAGCAGCCCGCATCTGATGTTCGAGCGGCTGAAGCTGGCCGCCGGCATCGACATGACCGGCGTGCCCTATCGCGGCTCGGCCCCCGTGGTCACCGCGCTGCTGGCGGGCGAGGTGCCTTTGGCGTTCGAGGGCGTGGGCACCATGCTGCAGCACATCCGTGCCGGCACGGTGAAGCCGCTTGCCGTGTCGGCCGGTGAGCGCCACCCCGACCTGCCGCAGGTGCCGACCCTGGCCGAGGCGGGCGTGGCCGGCCTGGACATGGCGATCTGGTTCGGCGTGGTGGCGCCCGCCGGCGTGCAGGCAGCGATGCAGGCCGATCTGTCGCGCGCGGTGCTGGGCGTGCTGGGCACGCCTGACGCGGCCGCGCAGATCGCAAGGCTGGGTGGCGACCCCTGGCCTGGCGATGCCCCCACCTTCGCCGCGCTGATCCAGGACGAGCAGGCGAGGTGGGGCGCGGCGGTGCGGGCGGCGGGGGTCACGCCCGGCTGAGGCTTCCGGAATTGCGCGGCGTTAACGGTTGCTCCATGCGACGAGACGTACAGGGCGTTGAGCATCCTGGAGACGGCCATGAGCATCGGCAGCTGCACGTCCTGCTGTTCCGGCACGGCGGGCCCGGTCGCACCGAAACCCGGCTCCGACCCGATGGACTCCGACGGCAACGGCACCGTCAGCGTCGCCGAGAAGCTCAAAGGCGAGGCGAAGCAGGCGGCGGAGGGCCGGGATGCCGCGCCCAGCCGCCCGGCGAGCTTCGCGCCGGCAACCTCGGCGGCCCTGCTGGGGCTGCAGGAGTCTGCCGCGGCCTGATACCAACGGCACGAGGCTATGGCTGGTGCCGAGGCGCCGTGGGTGTCCGCGCAGGGTCGCGCGATGCCCACGCGGCCGGGGGCAGCACCCAGCGACTGCGGGCAAACCAAGGCTCACACCAACGGTCAATCCGACTGACCGTTGGTCTGCGCGCGCTGCCAGCTACACTTCGTTACACGATGCAATTTTGCCGGGCCCCCTGCTTGCCTTGTCCCGCACCGCGGCCGCATCCCGCGGTCCGCGCGCAAGCAAAGGGAGCAACGCGCAATGATGGGCGTATCAGGAATGGGCGGCTTCGGCCCCCCGATGGCCGGCTTCGCCGGTGGCATCGGGGGGCGCCAGCCGCCTTCCTTCAGCACGGCGGACGCCGACGGCAGCGGCGGCATCAGCCTGGAGGAGTTCAAGTCTGCCGGGCCGAAACCGCCGGGCGGCAATTCCGGCCGGATCGGCGGTGCCGGTGGCGCGGACCAGCTGTTCGGCAAGATGGACAGCGACGGCGACGGCAGCGTCACCGAGACGGAGTTTTCCGACTTCCAGGGAAAATTCTCGTCCGACATGCAGTCGGCCATGCTCGCCATGCAGGAGGCGATGGGCGGCATGCCGCCGATCGGCATGATGCGCGGCGGTGGCGGCGGTGGCGGCGGCAGCGCCGGGAGCGGAGGCGATCTCACGGCGCTGTTCGACGCGATCGACACTGACGGTTCGGGCGGCGTCTCGAGGTCGGAGTTCAGCACCGCGAGCGCCTCGCAGGAGACCGACGAGTCGGGCAGTGCCACGAAACTGTTCGAGGCGATCGACAGCGATGCCGACGGCAGCATCACGGCGAGCGAGGCGGATACGTTTGCCGCCAGGCTGGCCGATCAGCTGCGGCAGGCGCTGGAGAGCCAGCAGGGCCAGGATGGCTCGGCCGCGTTCCGCCAGGCGGCGGGGCAGGCCAGCGAGGCGTATGGCGCGGCCACAGGCCGCAGCAGCGACCTGGCCGCAACGCTGCTGAAATATCTGGAAGCCGCCTGACCGAAAGCCCTCCCTCGCTGGAAGCGGCGAGGGAGGATGCGGCCTGCTGACAAGGCGATCCGCGATTCTGGTAGGCCCAGGCCCGAAAGCTCCGCGCGACCGTCGGAAGAGCCGTGGGCTACGCCGCCGGCTGCTCGCCCTCGTCCTCGGCCGCCCGCTCCATCTTGGGGCCGCTGTCCAGGCCCTTGGCGGCGGGGTCACGATCGACCAGTTCGATCACCGCCATGTCGGCGGCGTCGCCATAGCGGATGCCGGCCTTCAGCACGCGGCAATAGCCGCCGGCGCGCGTCTTGTAGCGCTCGGCGATGGGGCCCAGCAGCTTGGCCACGATCACGTCGTCGCGCAGTGCCGCATGCGCCTGGCGGCGGGCATGCAGGCCGCCCCGCTTGCCCAGCGTGATCAGCTTCTCCACCACCGGGCGCAGCTCCTTCGCCTTGGGCAGCGTGGTGGTGATCTGCTCGTGCTTCAGCAACGCCACCGCCATGTTGCGGAACATCGCCTTGCGGTGCGTGGCCGTGACGCTGAGCTTCCGGCCGGCCATTCCATGACGCATTTTCGGCTACCTTCGATCCATCACGCCGTCAGAACGGCTCTTCCAGCTTCTTGGCCAGGTCCTCGATGTTCTCGGGCGGCCAGCCGGCAACGGTCATGCCCAGCGTAAGGCCCATGCCGGCCAGCACTTCCTTGATCTCGTTCAGCGACTTGCGGCCGAAGTTCGGTGTGCGCAGCATTTCCTGCTCACTCTTCTGTACCAGGTCGCCGATATAGACGATGTTGTCGTTCTTCAGGCAGTTGGCCGAGCGCACGGAAAGCTCCAGCTCATCGACCTTGCGCAGCAGGTTGCGGTTGAACGGCAGGTCGTCGCGCGGGCCTTCGACCACGCGGGGCTGCGGTTCGTCGAAGTTCACGAACACCGCCAGCTGGTCCTGCAGGATGCGCGCGGCCAGCGCCACGGCATCCACGGGGCTGACCGTGCCGTTGGTCTCCACCGTGATCTCCAGGCTGTCGTAGTCGGTGCGCTGGCCCACACGGGTGGGTGCCACCTTGAACGCCACGCGGCGCACCGGGGAATAGAGCGCGTCCACCGGGATCAGCCCGATCTGCGCATCCTCGGGCCGGTTCTCGGCGGCGGGCACATAGCCCTTGCCGGCGGCCACGGTGAACTCCATGCCCAGCTTCACGCCGTCGTCCAGCGTGCACAGCACCAGGTCGGGGTTCAGGATCTCGATGTCGTGGCCGGCGGCGATCTGGCCCGCGGTCACCTCGCCCGGGCCGGTGGCAGTGAGTGCCACGCGCCGCGGGCCGTCACCGTGCATGCGGATGGCCAGCTGCTTGATGTTCAGCACGATGTCGGTCACGTCCTCGCGCACGCCGGGAATGCTGCTGAACTCGTGCAGCACGCCGTCGATCTGCACGGCGGTCACGGCCGCACCCTGCAGCGACGACAGCAGGATGCGGCGGATGGCGTTGCCGAGAGTCATGCCGAAGCCGCGTTCCAGCGGCTCGGCCACCATGGTGGCGATGCGCTGCGGGTCGTGGCTTTCGTCCACGTCCAGCTTTTCGGGCTTGATCAGGGCCTGCCAGTTCTTCTGAAGCAAAGCGCGGTACTCCTAAGCGAAAATTGCGGTCAGCGGCGCGGAGACGTGGGCCTCAGACGCGCCTTTTCCGGCGCGTCTCAGACGCGACGGCGCTTCCGGGGCCGGCAGCCATTGTGCGGAATGGGCGTCACGTCGCGGATCGAGGTGATGTTGAAGCCCACCGCCTGCAAAGCCCGCAACGCGCTCTCGCGCCCCGACCCGGGGCCGGAGACCTCCACGTCGAGCGTTTCCATGCCGTGCTCCTTGGCCTTCTTGCCGGCATCCTCGGCCGCCATCTGCGCGGCATAGGGCGTGGACTTGCGGCTGCCCTTGAAGCCCATGGTGCCGGACGACGACCAGGCCACCGTGTTGCCCTGCGCGTCGGTCACCGTGACCATGGTGTTGTTGAAGCTCGCCAGCACATGGGCGGTGCCGGAGGTGATGTTCTTGCGCTCCTTCTTGCGGGTGCGCACGGCGGTCGCGGGCTTGGCCATCGGTTCTGTCTTCGTCCTGCTGGTGCGGTGTGAAGCGGCGGGTGGCTGCGCCTACTTCGTGACCTTCTTCTTGCCGGCGATCGCCACGGCCTTGCCCTTGCGGGTGCGGGCATTGGTGTGGGTGCGCTGGCCGCGCGTGGGCAGGCCCTTGCGGTGGCGCAGGCCGCGGTAGCAGCCCAGGTCGATCAGCCGCTTGATGTTCATCGCCACTTCGCGGCGCAGATCGCCTTCCACGCGATACTCGCGGTCGATCAGCTCGCGGATCTTCAGGATCTCGTCATCGGTCAGCTGGTTCACGCGCCGCTCGGCGGGGATCGCCAGCTTCTGGCAGATCACGGCGGCGTTGGCCGGGCCGATGCCGTAGATGTAGCGCAGGCTGACCAGCACGCGCTTGTTGGTCGGAATGTTGACGCCAGCGATACGCGCCACTGCGGTCTTCTCCTGAACAGGAACGAGGGGCGCGCGAAGCGTATCAAGGCGCCCGACCCGCCCGATGGTCCGCCCCGCATCCGGCGGGGCCTACGGCAAAACAAGATCGGGCGGCCGGACCCGTCCGGTCGCCACCGGCGGGGAGATAGCCAGCCGCGCCCGGCGTGTCAACGCCATGCCGCCACGGCAGCCTCGCGTGTCAGCGATGCCCGTTCAGCACGGCTTCGATCGCGGCCGTCACCTGGTCCATCTCGGCCATGCCGTCCACCGTGGCCAGCCGCCCGGACGCGCGGTAGTGCGGCAGGATCGGCGCGGTCTGGCGGTGATAGGCGGCCAGGCGCGTGGACACGGTGTCGCGGTTGTCGTCGGCGCGGCGGGTAAAGTCGGTGCTGCCGCACACGTCGCACACGCCGGGCTTCGCGGTCGGGTGGAAACTGTCGTGATAGCCGGTGCCGCACTTGGCGCAGGTGAAGCGGCCGGCGATGCGGTCCACCAGCATCGCGTCATCGACCTTGAGCTCGATCACATGGTCGAGATCGAGCCCCAGCCGATGCAGCATGCTGTCCAGCGCCTCGGCCTGCGGCACGGTGCGCGGGAAGCCATCCAGGATGAAGCCCATCGCCGCGTCGGGCCTCTGGATGCGGGATTCCAGCATGGCAATCACCAGGTCGTCGGAGACCAGCGCGCCGCTTTCCATCACCGCCTTGGCCTGCAGGCCAAGTGGGGTGGCGGCCTTCACCTCGGCGCGCAGCATGTCGCCGGTGCTGACCTGGGCGACGCCGTAGCGTTCCTGCAGGCGCTTGGCCTGGGTTCCCTTGCCGGCACCCGGTGGCCCCAGCAGGATCAACTTCACCGCCTAGCACCCCCGCCCGACGGCCGGGCCGAGGCACCGCGCAGCCGGCTTTTCCGGATCAGCCCTTCGTACTGGTGCGCCAGCAGGTGCGACTGGATCTGCGCCACCGTGTCCATGGTGACCGTGACCACGATCAGCAACGACGTACCGCCGAAATAGAAGGGCACGCTGTAGCGCGCGATCAGGAATTCCGGCAGCAGGCAGATCGCCACCAGGTACAGCGCGCCCACGGTGGTGAGCCGCGTCAGCACGTAGTCGAAATACTCGGCGGTGTTCTGGCCCGGGCGGATGCCGGGGATGAAGCCGCCATGCTTCTTCAGGTTGTCCGCCGTCTCGGTCGGGTTGAACACGACCGCGGTGTAGAAATAGGCGAAGAAGATGATCATCGCCGCGTAGCTCAGCATGTAAAGCGGCGTGCCGTGCGCCAGCGCCCCCGTGATGGTGCTGAGCCATTCCGGCCCGCCTTCCTGGCTGAAGCCCGCGATCGTGACCGGCAGCAGCAGCAGCGAGGACGCGAAGATCGGCGGGATCACCCCCGAGGTGTTGAGCTTCAGCGGCAGGTGCGTGCTGTCGCCGCCGAACATGCGGTTGCCGACCTGGCGCTTGGGGTATTGCACCACGATGCGCCGCTGCGCGCGTTCGAAGAACACCACCGCGGCCACCACCAGCACGCTCATCAGCAGCAGGAAGATGATGACGAAGGTGCTGATCGCCCCGGTGCGGCCCAGTTCCAGCGTGCCAGCCAGCGCATGCGGCAGGTTGGCGACGATGCCGGCGAAGATGATCAGCGAAATGCCGTTGCCCACGCCGCGCGCGGTGATCTGCTCGCCCAGCCACATCAGGAACATGGTGCCGCCGACCAGGGTCACCACGCAGCTGAAGCGGAAGAACATGCCCGGGTCGGCCACCGCGGACCCCGTGGGCCCGCGCATGCCTTCCAGCCCCACGGCGATGCCCCAGGCCTGGAACACGGCGATCAGCACGGTCAGGTAGCGGGTATACTGGTTCAGCTTCTTGCGGCCCATCTCGCCCTCCTTCTTGAGGGCCTCCAGCCTGGGCACGGCCGCGGTCATCAGCTGGATGATGATGCTGGCCGAGATGTAGGGCATGATGTTCAGCGCGAACACGGTCATGCGCCCCAGCGCGCCGCCGGTGAACATATCGAACATGCCCAATATGCCGCCGCCCATCTGCGCGATCAGCTCGGCCATCACGCCGGCATCGACGCCGGGCACCGGGATATAGGTGCCGATGCGATAGACGATCAGCGCGCCCAGGGTGAACCACAGGCGCTTCTTCAGTTCGGTGGCCTTGGCGAAGACGCCAAGGTTCATGTTCGCCGCCAGCTGCTCGGCCGCCGAGGCCATGCGTATCCCCTAAAGCGTGTTCGTCGTTTGGCCCCGCAGCATGGACATGGGCAGGCCGCCCTGCAACCTCAAGCGACCCATGCTCAAGCGACCCATGCTCAAGCGACCCATGCTCAAGCGGCCCATGCTCAAGCGGTGGGCGTCTCCGCGACCGCCCGTGGCGGCACCGTCAGCGTGATGCTGCCGCCCGCGGCTTCCACCGCCGCCTTGGCCGCGGCACTGGCGCCGGCGACCGTGATGGTGACCTTCCTGGTCAGTTCGCCCTTGGCCAGCAGGCGCACGCCATCGAACTTGCCCTTGCGCAGCAGGCCGGCGGCGCGCAGTGCCGCTTCGTCGATCGGGGCGTCGGCGTTCAGCCGGCCGTCGGCAATCGCGCTTTCCAGCGTCGCCAGGTTGATGGCCGTGTATTCGCGGCGGAAGATGTTGGTGAAGCCGCGCTTCGGCATGCGCCGGTACAGCGGCAGCTGGCCGCCCTCGAAGCCGTTCAGCGTCACGCCGGTGCGCGCCTTCTGGCCCTTCACGCCGCGGCCCGAGGTCTTGCCCTTGCCGCTGCCGATGCCGCGCCCGATGCGCTTGAATTTCGGGCGCGCGCCAGGATTGTCGCGCAGTTCGTTCAGCTTCATCGCACTCTCTCCCGACAGACCCCGATCAGGCCTGTTCCGTAACCTTCACAAGGTGCGCCACCTTGCGGATCATGCCGCGCACGCTGGGCGTATCCTCCAGCGTGCGCGAGCGGTTCAACTTGTTCAGCCCCAGGCCGATCAGCGTGGCGCGCTGGCTTTCGTGCCGGTTGATCGGGCTGCCGGTCTGCTTGACCGTGACCATCTTCTTCGCACCCTCAGGCATTGGCTGGTGCCTCCGGCGCATCGGCCTGCGGGGCCGGCGTGTCGCGCCGCACCACCAGGTCGGAAACCTTCTTGCCGCGCCGCGCCGCCACCATGCGCGGGCTGGAAACCTTCGACAGCGCCTGGAAGGTGGCCTTGATCATGTTGTGCGGGTTGGCCGTGCCGGTGCACTTCGCCACCACGTCGGCGATGCCCATGGTTTCGAACACGGCGCGCATCGGCCCGCCGGCGATGATGCCGGTGCCGGCAGGCGCACTGCGCAGATACACCTTGCCCGCGCCGTAGTCGCCGACCACGTCGTGGTGCAGCGTGCGGCCTTCGCGCATCGGAATGCGCACCATGGCGCGCTTGGCGCGCTCCGTGGCCTTGCGGATCGCTTCCGGCACCTCGCGCGCCTTGCCGCTGCCGAAGCCCACGCGGCCCTTCTTGTCGCCGATCACCACCAGGGCGGCGAAGGCGAAGCGCCGGCCGCCCTTGACCACCTTGGCGACGCGGTTGATCGCGACCAGCTTGTCGGACAGCTCGTCGCCGTCGCGGTCGCGTTCACGCTCGCGTTCGCGGCCCCGACCGCGTCCGCCGCCACCGCCCTCGCGGGGTTCGTGTGCCATCGTGCTTCCCTCAGAAGTCCAGGCCGCCCGCGCGGGCGGCATCGGCCAGGGCCTTGACCCGGCCGTGATACATGTACGGCCCGCGGTCGAACACCACGGCCTTGATCCCGGCCGCCAGCGCCCGTTCCGCCACCAGCTTGCCCACCGCCGCGGCCGCGTCCCTGTCGGCCCCGGTCTTCAGCGACGGCTTCAGCCCCGCATCCAACGACGAGGCCGCGGCCAGCGTACGCCCGGCCGCGTCGTCGATCACCTGGGCGTAGATGTTCTTCGACGACCGGAACACCGACAAGCGCACGCGCCCGCCGCTTTTCTGGCGCAACCCGAAGCGCAGCCGCTGCTTGCGCCGATCCCTGAGAGTGCGATTCCCGCTCATGGCTACTTCTTCTTGCCTTCCTTGCGCCGGATCGTCTCGGTCGTGTACTTCACGCCCTTGCCCTTGTAGGGTTCGGGGCCGCGGAAGCCGCGGATTTCGGCGGCAACCTGGCCGACCTGGCGCTTGTCGATGCCCTCGATCTTCACGCTGGTCGGCTTCTCGCAGGTGATCCTGATGCCGGGCGGCACCGGATAGACCACGTCGTGGCTGTAGCCCAGGTTCAGCACCAGGTTCTTGCCCTGCACGGCGGCGCGATAGCCGGTGCCGGTGATCTCCAGCTCCTTGGCGTAGCCGGCCGACACGCCCTTCACCATGCTGGCGACCAGCGCCCGCGTGGTGCCCCACATCGGGCGGTTGCCGTTGCCGCGCGGCGCGATCACCACGCGGCCGGCTTCGACCTTCGCCTCGACCTTGTCGGTCAGCGGCAGCTTGAGTTCCCCCAGCTTGCCCTTGGCGGTCAGGATGTTGTTGGCGATCGCCACCGTCACGCCGGCGGGCAAGGCGACAGGGTATTTTCCAACGCGGCTCATCTCAGAACACCCGGCACAGCACTTCGCCGCCAACATTGGCGGTGCGTGCTTCGTTGTCGCTCATCACGCCCTTCGGCGTGGACAGGATGGAGACGCCCAGCCCGGCATAGACGCGCGGCAGGTCGCGGATCTTGGAATAGACCCGGCGGCCAGGCGTGGACACGCGGTTGATCTCGCGGATGGCGGGCTCGCCTTCGCTGTATTTCAGCTCGACGCGGATCGCCTTGACGCCCTGGCGCACATCCTGGGTCTGCCAGCTGCGGATGTAGCCCTCGCGCTTCAGCACATCCAGCACGTTCTCGTGCAGCCGCGAATAGGTGGTGACCACCTGGGTGTGGCGCGACCGCTGCGCATTGCGGATGCGCGTCAGCAGGTCGCCCAGCGGATCGGACAGGTTCATGGTGCTTCTCCCGCCCCTACCACGACGCCTTGACCATGCCGGGGATCTGCCCCGCGCTGGCCAGGTCGCGCAGCGCCACGCGGCACAGCTTGAACTTGCGATAGTTCGCGCGCGGCCGGCCGGTGAGCTCGCAGCGCAGCCGGAAGCGCACGCGGGCGCCGTTGCGCGGCATCTCGGCCAGCTTCAGCACGGCGGCGAAGCGGTCCTCCGCGCCGGTGTCGCGGTTCATGATGGTCTTCTTCAGCGCCGCGCGCTTCGCCCCGTCGCGCTTGGCAAGTGCGGCGCGGCGGTTGTTCTTCTCGACAGACGACGTCTTGGCCATCGTATTCCTTGCTCCAGAACCTGCCGGGTGCCTGGTGGGCCTTGGCCGGCGGTTTTCCGAGTTAACTTACGTCCAGGTGGGCGTTCAGTTGGTGCCCGCTTCGCCCGCGAACGGCACGTTGAACCCCTTCAGCAGCGCCTTCGCCTCGCGGTCGGTCTTGGCGGTGGTGACGATGATGATGTCCATGCCACGCACGCTTTCGACCTTGTCGTAGACGATCTCCGGGAACACGATCTGTTCCTTCAACCCCATCGCGAAATTGCCGCGCCCGTCGAAGCACTTGCCGGTGACGCCGCGGAAGTCGCGCACGCGCGGCAGCGCGATCGTGACCAGGCGATCCAGGAACTCGTACATGCGCTGGCGGCGCAGCGTGACCTTGGTGCCGATCGCCAGCCCCTCGCGGATCTTGAAGCCGGCGATCGCCTTCTTGGCCTTGGTCTTGACCGGCTTCTGGCCGCTGATCAGCGCCAGCTCGGACACGGCCGCATCCAGCTTCTTCTGGTCGCCGGTGGCTTCGCCGACGCCCATGTTGATCACGATCTTCTCCAGCCGCGGCACGGCGAAGCTGTTGGTGTAGCCAAATTCCTTGGTCATGGCCGGCACCACCACGCGGCGGTAATGGTCCAGCAGACGGGGGTTGGCGGCATCGGGGTTTGCGGTCGTCATCGTGGTCTTCCTAGCTGGCCAGCGTCTCGCCGGAGGCCTTGGCGAAACGCACCTTCTTGCCATCCTCCAGCACCTTGAAGCCGACGCGGGTGGGCTTGTCGGTCTTGGGGTCGATCAGCATCAGGTTCGAGAGGTGCACGGTGCCCTCCTTTTCCTCGATGCCGCCGGGCTGGCCCATGCCGCGCGGCTTCAGGTGGCGCTTCACCATCGCGACACCCTGCACCACGGCGCGCTCGGATTCGGTGATGATGCGCAGCACCTCGCCCCGCTTGCCCTTGTCCCGGCCCACGGTCACCTCGACCTTGTCGCCCTTCCTGATCTTGGCGGCCATCACAGCACCTCCGGCGCCAGCGAGATGATCTTCATGAACTTCTTGCCGCGCAGCTCGCGCACCACGGGGCCGAAGATGCGGGTGCCGATCGGCTCCAGCTGCTTGTTGATCAGCACCGCGGCGTTGCGGTCGAAGCGGATGGCGCTGCCATCGCCGCGGCGCACCGGGAAGCTGGTGCGCACGATCACGGCGCGGTGCACGTCGCCCTTCTTGACCTTGCCGCGCGGGATCGCGTCCTTGATGGCAACCACGATCACGTCGCCGACCGACGCGGTCTTGCGCTTGCTGCCGCCCAGCACCTTGATGCACTGCACGCGGCGCGCGCCGGAATTGTCGGCGACATCCAGGTTGGATTCGGGGTGGATCATCTGCCGCTACCTCAGGCCTGCGCCACGACTGGCGCCGTGGCCGGTGCCGGCGCGCTGCCCACATGCCGCGCCACCGCCTCGCCGCGGCATTCGATCAGCTGCCAGGTCTTGCGCGCCGACAGCGGGCGGCATTCCTCGATGCGCACCAGGTCGCCGATCTTCGCCACGCCCGCCTCGTCATGCGCGGCGTATTTCTTCGAGCGGCGGATGAACTTCTTGTAGATCGGGTGCATCACGCGACGCTCGACCTCGACCGTGATGGTCTTGCTCATCTTGTCGCTGGTGACCCGACCGGTCAGGACGCGCTTCGGCATCGTCCTTGCTCCCTCAAGCCTTGGGCTGAGCGCGGCGGCGCTCGGCCATGATGGTTTTGATGCGCGCGATGTCCTTGCGCACCACGCCGATGCGCGCCGTGCCCTCAAGCTGGCCGGTCGCGCGCTGGAAGCGCAGGTTGAACTGTTCCTTGCGCAGCGCCAGCAGCTGGTCGCTGAGCTCGTCCGGCGATTTCGCGCGGATATCGGATGCGGTGGTCATCGCGTCACACTCCCTCGCCCAGGCGCGCGATGAATTTCGTGCGGATCGGCAGCTTGGCGGCGCCCAGCGTCAGGGCTTCGCGGGCCAGCAGGGCGGGCACGCCGTCGATCTCGAACATGATGCGGCCAGGCTTGATGCGGCATACCCAGAATTCCGGGGCACCCTTGCCGCTGCCCATGCGCACCTCGGCCGGCTTGGTGCTGACCGGCACGTCGGGGAAAATGCGGATCCACACGCGGCCCTGGCGCTTCATGTGGCGCGTGATGGCGCGCCGCGCACTTTCGATCTGGCGCGCGGTCACGCGCTCGGGCTCCAGCGCCTTCAGGCCGAAGGTGCCGAAATTGAGGCTGGTGCCGCCCTTGGCCGCGCCATGGATGCGCCCCTTGTGCGCCTTCCGGAATTTGGTCCGCTTGGGTTGAAGCATGATCCGCTACCTTCGGTGCCGGTTCCCGTATGGGCCTGGCACCTTCCTTTCCAATGCTCAGCGCTGCGGCTGCTGTTCCAGGGCCTTCTTGTCCACGGCCATCGGGTCGTGGGCCATGATCTCGCCCTTGAAGATCCAAACCTTCACGCCGCACGTGCCGTACGTCGTTTTCGCCGTGGCAACGCCATAGTCGATGTCGGCGCGCAGCGTGTGCAGCGGCACGCGCCCTTCGCGGTACCATTCGATGCGGGCGATCTCGGCCCCGCCCAGGCGGCCCGAGCAGTTGATGCGGATGCCCTGCGCGCCCAGCCGCATGGCCGACTGCACGGCGCGCTTCATGGCGCGGCGGAATGCCACGCGGCGTTCCAGCTGCTGCGCGATGTTCTCGGCCACCAGCGTCGCATCGATCTCGGGCTTGCGGATCTCGACGATGTTCAGGTTCACGTCCGACCCGGTCAGCTTGGCGAGATCACCGCGCAGCTTCTCGATGTCCTGGCCCTTCTTGCCGATCACCACGCCCGGCCGCGCCGCATGGATGGTGACGCGCGCCTTCTTGGCCGGCCGCTCCACCACCACCTTGGAAACGCCCGCGCCCGAAAGCTTTTCGCGCAGGTATTTCCGCAGGCTGAGGTCCTCGTGCAGCTGCTTGGAATAGTCGCGGGACGCGAACCAGCGCGAATCCCAGGTGCGGTTGATGCCAAGCCTGAGGCCGGTCGGGTTGACCTTGTGACCCATGCTACGCGGCCTCCTGCTTCGGGGCTTCCGGACGGCGACGCGGCGGGCGCGCCGGCTTCGCCTCGGCATCGCGCGCGCGCTCGCGCACGATGATGGTGATGTGGCTGAACCACTTTTCGATGCGCGAGGACCGGCCGCGGCCGCGGGCATGGAAGCGCTTCATCACCGCGCTGCGCCCCACCGTGGCGCTGTCCACCACCAGGCGATCGACATCCAGGTTGTGGTTGTTCTCGGCATTGGCAATGGCGCTGTCCAGCACCTTGCGCACATCCTTGGCGATGCGCCGCTTGCTGAAGCTCAGCGTCGCGCGCGCGGCACCCGCCGGCATGCCGCGGATCTGCTCGGCCACCAGGTTCAGCTTGCGGGGCGACACACGCAGGTTGCGCAGGATTGCCTGCGCCTGCGTATCCGGAAGGTCGCGGTCTCGTGCCTGCTTGCCCATCTCAGCCCCGCTTCGCCTTCTTGTCGCCGGCCGTGTGGCCGGTGAAGGTGCGCGTGGGCGCGAACTCGCCCAGCTTCTGGCCCACCATGTTCTCGCTGACCTGCACCGGGATGAACTTGCGGCCGTTGTACACGCCGAAGGTCAGGCCCACGAATTGCGGCAGGATGGTGCTGCGGCGCGACCAGGTCTTGATGATCTCGTTGCGGGTCGCACCCCTCGCGGCCTCTGCCTTCTTCAGCAGGTAGCCGTCGACGAACGGACCCTTCCAAACACTGCGTGCCATGATGTCCTGTCCTAACCCCTCAGGCCTTCTTCGCCTTGTGGCGGTTGCGGATGATCAGCTTGTCGGTGCGCTTGTTGACGCGCGTCTTGTAGCCCTTGGTCGGCTTGCCCCACGGCGTGACCGGGTGCCGCCCGCCCGAGGTGCGGCCTTCGCCGCCGCCATGCGGGTGGTCGATCGGGTTCATCGTGACGCCGCGGTTGTGCGGCTTGCGGCCCAGCCAGCGCGACCTGCCGGCCTTGCCGATCTGCACGTTGCCGTGGTCGGGGTTCGAAACGGCACCGATCGTGGCCATGCATTCGCTGCGCACCAGGCGAAGTTCGCCCGACGAAAGCTTGATCTGCGCGTAGCCGGCATCCTTGCCGACCAGCTGCGCATAGGTGCCGGCCGAGCGCGCGATCTTGGCGCCGGCGGCGACCTTGAGCTCGATGTTGTGCACGATGGTGCCGACGGGAATGGCGGCCAGCGGCATGGCGTTGCCCGGCTTGATGTCGGCGCGCTGGCCCGACACCACGGTGTCGCCCGCCTTCAGGCGCTGCGGCGCGATGATGTAGGTGCGCTCGCCATCGGCATATTTCAGGAGCGCCAGGAAGGCGGTGCGGTTGGGGTCGTATTCCAGGCGCTCGACCGTGGCCGGCACGTCGAACTTGCGGCGCTTGAAATCGACCACGCGATAGGCCTGCTTGTGGCCGCCGCCACGGAAGCGCGAGGTGATGCGGCCCGTGTTGTTGCGCCCGCCGGAGCTGTGCTTGCCCTCGGTCAAAGTCTTGACCGGCTTGCCCTTCCACAGCTCGCTACGGTCCACCAGGATGGTGCCGCGCAGGCTGGGCGTGACCGGCTTGAAGCTTTTCAGTGCCATGGTTCAGCGCCCCTCAGGAAAGGCCCGTGGTCAGGTCGATCGACTGGCCGGGCGCCAGCCGCACCATCGCTTTCTTCACGTCGGCGCGCATGCCGGGCCGGCCGCGGAAGCGCTTCGACTTGCCCTTGGTCACCAGCGTGTTCACCGCCGCCACCTTGACGCCGAACAGGCCTTCCACCGCCGCCTTTATCTCCGGCTTGGTGGCATCCAGCGTGACGCGGAACACGACCTGGTTGTACTGCGACGCCGCCGTGGCCTTCTCGGTCACCACGGGCGACAGGATCACCTGGTACATCCGCTCCTTCGAGATCACCGGACGCCCAGGCTTTGCTTCAGCCGGTTTGGCCTCGCCGTTCATGCCAGTGACTCCTGCGTCAAGCGGGCCTGAAGCTTGGCCACCCCGTCGCGCGTCACCGCCAGCAGGTCGTGGCGCAGGATGTCGTACACGTTGGCGCCCATGGTGGGCAGCGCCGTGATGCCGGGCAGATTGCGCGCGGCGCGCGAGAAATTCTCATCGACCGCGCCATCCACCACCAGCACGTTGCGCCAGCCCAGCGCGGCCAGCTGCTTCTTCAGCGTCGCGGTCTTGCCGTCGCTGCTGGCGGCGGCGTCCAGCACCACCAGCTTGCCTTCGGCCTGCTTCTGGCTCAGCGCGCTGATCAGGCCCAGGCGGCGCACCTTCTTGGGCAGGCTGTATTCGTGGCTGCGCACCACCGGGCCATGCACCACGCCGCCCTTGCGGAACTGCGGTGAGCGGAGCGACCCCTGGCGGGCATTGCCGGTGCCCTTCTGCTTGTAGGGCTTCTTGGTGGTGCCCATCACCTCGCCCATGCCCTTCACCTTGTGGGTGCCGGCACGGCGCTTGGCCAACTGCCAGTGCACCACGCGCGCCATGATGTCGGCGCGCGGCGTGGCGCCGAAGATCTCGGCCGGCAGCTCGACCTCGCCCGATGGCGCATTGTCGAGCGTGAGCACGTTGCTTTTGATCGCGTCCATCCCGTTCACCCTCAGGCCTTCAGTGCTGCGGGAAAGGGTGCGTCGGCGGGGCGCGCGCGCTTCACCGCATCGCGCACCAGCACGTAGCCGCCCTTCGATCCGGGCACCGCGCCCTTGACCATGATCAGGCCCTTTTCGGCATCCACGTCGGCCACCACCAGGTTCTGCGTGGTCACGCGCGTGGCCCCCATGTGGCCGGCCATTTTCTTGTTCTTGAAGGTCTTGCCGGGATCCTGCCGGTTGCCGGTGGAGCCGTGGCTGCGGTGCGAGACCGACACGCCGTGGCTGGCTTCCAGGCCCCGGAAATTGTGCCGCTTCATCGCGCCGGCAAAGCCCTTGCCGATGGTGGTGCCGGTCACGTCGATCTTCTGGCCCGACACGAAATGCGCCACCGACAGCGTCGCACCCACATCCAGCAGCGCATCGCTGCCCACGCGGAATTCCACCAGCTTCTTCTTCGGCGTCACATTCGCCTTGGCGAAGGCGCCCTTCTGCGGCTTCTTCACCCTGGACGGCTTGGCCTCACCCAGGCCGAGGCATAGCGCGGTGTAGCCATCCCGGTCCTGGGTGCGCTGGGCCACCACCTGCAGCACATCGACATGCAGCAAGGTCACCGGCGTGTGCGAGCCGTCGTCGTGGAAGATGCGGGACATGCCCAGCTTCTTCGCGATCAGTCCGGTGCGGAGTTTTCCTGCCATTGCCGCGCCCTCAGAGCTTGATCTCAACGTCCACGCCGGACGCCAGGTCGAGCTTCATCAGCGCGTCCACGGTCTGCGGCGTGGGATCGACGATGTCCAGCAGCCGGCGATGCGTGCGGATTTCGAACTGCTCGCGGCTTTTCTTGTCGACATGCGGGCTGCGGTTCACGGTGAACCGCTCGATTTCGGTCGGCAGCGGGATCGGGCCCCGCACCTGCGCGCCGGTCCGCTTGGCGGTGCTCACGATCTCCTTCGTGCTGGCGTCCAGCACGCGGTGATCGAAGGCCTTCAGGCGGATGCGGATATTCTGGCTGTCCATACTCGTTCAACCCGGGGGCACGCAGTCGCTGGTCGTGCCGTAAGTGCCCGCGGATTCCTTCCCTTATTTCAAGCCGTGCGCCTCAGGCGGTGATCTTGGCGACGACGCCTGCGCCGACGGTGCGTCCGCCCTCGCGGATGGCAAAGCGCAGGCCCTCGTCCATCGCGATCGGCGCGATCAGCTCCACGTTCATCCGCACGTTGTCCCCAGGCATCACCATCTCGGTGCCCTCCGGCAGCGTCACCACACCCGTCACATCCGTCGTGCGGAAGTAGAATTGCGGCCGGTAGTTGGTGAAGAACGGCGTGTGCCGGCCGCCCTCCTCCTTGGTCAAAATATACGCCTCCGCCGAGAACTTCGTGTGCGGCGTGATGCTGCCAGGCGCGGCCAGAACCTGCCCGCGCTCCACATCCTCGCGCTTCGTGCCGCGCAGCAGCGCCCCGATGTTGTCGCCCGCCTCGCCGCTGTCCAACAGCTTCCGGAACATTTCCACGCCCGTCACGATCGTCTTCGTGGTATCCCGCAGCCCCACGATCTCGACCTCGTCGCCGACCTTCACGATGCCCCGCTCCACCCGCCCCGTCACCACCGTGCCGCGGCCCGAGATCGAGAACACGTCCTCGATCGGCATCAGGAACGGACGGTCCTTCGGACGCTCCGGCTGCGGGATCGCCTCGTCCACCGCCGCCATCAGCTTCAACACCGCTTCCTCGCCCAGTTCCGGGTTCTTGTCCTCCAGCGCCATCAGCGCCGAGCCCTTGATGATCGGGATCGTGTCGCCAGGGAACTGGTAGCTGGTCAGCAGGTCGCGCACCTCAAGCTCGACCAGCTCCAGCAGTTCCGGGTCATCGACCATGTCCACCTTGTTCATGAACACCACCAGCGCCGGCACGCCGACCTGGCGGGCCAGCAGGATGTGCTCGCGCGTCTGCGGCATCGGGCCGTCGGCGGCACTCACCACCAGGATCGCGCCATCCATCTGCGCCGCACCCGTGATCATGTTCTTCACGTAGTCGGCGTGGCCCGGGCAATCGACATGCGCGTAGTGCCGGTTCTTGGTCTCGTATTCCACATGCGCCGTCGAGATCGTGATGCCGCGGGCGCGCTCCTCCGGCGCCTTGTCGATCTGGTCATACGCCGTGAACGTCGCACCGCCCGACTTCGCCAAAACCTTCGTGATCGCCGCCGTCAGCGACGTCTTGCCATGATCAACATGACCAATCGTGCCAATGTTGCAGTGCGGCTTGTTACGCTCAAACTTCGCCTTCGCCATCGTTCTCTCTCCGCGCTCGCGGGCTTGTTCCGGGGGTGGTAACCAGCGCCAGTCTTACCAGCGATAATGGCTGAAGGCCTTGTTGGCCTCCGCCATCCGATGCGTGTCTTCGCGCTTCTTCACCGCGCTGCCGCGGTTGTTCGCGGCATCGAGCAGCTCGTTGCTGAGGCGATCTTCCATGGTGTGCTCGCCCCGCTTGCGCGCGGCATCGATGATCCAGCGGATCGCCAGCGCCTGGCGGCGTTCGGTGCGCACTTCCACCGGCACCTGGTAGGTGGCGCCACCGACGCGGCGGCTGCGCACTTCCACCGCGGGCTTCACGTTGTCCAGCGCCTCGTGGAAGGCGCGGATGCCATCGCCGCCGGCCTTCTTCTTCAGCGTGTCGAGTGCGGCATACACGATGCCTTCGGCTGCGGATTTCTTGCCGTCGTACATGAGCGCATTCATGAAGCGGCTGAGCACGACGTCGCCGAACTTCGGGTCCGGCAACACTTCGCGCTTCACGGCGGAATGGCGACGCGACATCTGCTACGCCCTCACTTCGGCCGCTTGGCGCCGTAGAGCGAGCGCCTCTTGCGCCGCTTCGGCAGGCCCTGCGTGTCCAGCACGCCGCGCAGGATATGGTAGCGCACGCCCGGCAGGTCTTTGACGCGGCCGCCACGGATCATGACCACGCTGTGTTCCTGCAGGTTGTGGCCTTCGCCGGGGATGTAGGACACGACCTCGTAGCCGTTGGTCAGCCGCACCTTGGCAACCTTGCGCAGCGCCGAGTTCGGCTTCTTCGGCGTCGTCGTATAGACGCGCGTGCACACGCCGCGCTTCTGCGGGCAGCCCTGCAGCGCCGGCACCTTGTTGCGCCGGCGCACAGGCTCGCGCTCGTTGCGGATCAGCTGGTTGATCGTCGGCATCGCGCCTTGTTCCGCCTTCCGTCATCACGGGCCGAAGCCCACAAACAACACCCGCGAACCGGGCAGCGCCCTTGGTTCGCGGGTTTCTCTGGAGCCCGGCACCTCAGCCCGGAAATTTCCCGGGCGGCACGCCAGGCAATCGCCTGTCAAAACCTTGTCGGCGGCGGCGTTTCGGGTTCGCCACGACAGACGCGGGGTATTAGCGAAGGCCCCCCGCCGCGTCAACCGCGCCACGATGGGCGCGGCCCGGAAAAACCAGGGCCGACCCGCATCGCGGGCCGGCCCTGCAAGCAAATCATGGCTGCGGGTGGAGCTATTCCGCCGCGGTCGCCCCTTCGGTTAGCGCCGGCTGCTCGCCACGCACCGCGCGCGAGCGGTCCTTCTGCGCGGCCACCGCGCGCAGCCGGTTCATCACGCTGCCCGTGCCCGCGGGAATGAGCCGCCCCACGATCACGTTTTCCTTCAGGCCATTCAGCGTGTCGATCTTGCCGGCCGTCGCCGCCTCGGTCAGCACGCGCGTGGTTTCCTGGAACGACGCGGCACTGATGAAGCTGTGCGTCTGCAACGATGCCTTGGTGATGCCCTGCAGCACGGGATGCGCGGTGGCGGCCCGTTCGCCGGCCTTCACCCGCTTCTCGTTCTCGATGTCGAACTCGATGCGGTCCACGTTCTCGCCCACCAGGAAGGTGGTGTCGCCGGGTTCGTCGATCTCGACCTTCTGCAGCATCTGGCGAACGATCACCTCGATGTGCTTGTCGTTGATCTTCACGCCCTGCAGCCGGTACACGTCCTGGATCTCGTTCACCAGGTAGTTGGCGAGCGCTTCCACGCCCAGCACCTTCAGGATGTCGTGCGGCACGCGCGGGCCATCGACCAGCGGGTCGCCGGCGCGCACATAGTCGCCTTCCTGCACCGACACGTGCTTGCCCTTCGGGATCAGGTAGTCGCGCTCCTCGGTGGTCTCGTCGTTCTTCACCACCACGCGGCGCTTGGCCTTGTAGTCCTTGCCGAACTCCACGCGGCCATCGATGTCGCTGATGATGGCGTGGTCCTTCGGGCGGCGGGCTTCGAACAACTCGGCCACGCGCGGCAGGCCGCCGGTGATGTCGCGGGTCTTGGACGATTCACGCGGGATGCGGGCCAGCACGTCGCCGGCATGCACCCTGCCCCCGTTCTCGACCGACAGGATCGAATCGACGCTGAGGAAGTACCGCGCCTCGGCCCCGTTCGGCAGCTTCACCACGCCGCCCTTCTCGTCCTTCAGGATGATGCGCGGCCGCAGGTCAACGCCCTTGGCCTGCATCTTCCAGTCCACCACCACCTTGCTGGTCAGCCCCGTGGCCTCGTCCATCCGCTCGACGACGGTGATGCCCTCGATCAGATCGACGAACTCGATGATGCCCGACCGCTCGGTGATGACCGGCAGGGTGTACGGGTCCCATTCGGCCAGCTTCTGGCCGCGCACCACCTCGCTGCCTTCGTCGGACAGCAGGCGGGCGCCGTAGGGCACGCGGAAGCGGGCGCGTTCCCGGCCCTGCGAATCGTTCAGCACGATCTCGCAGTTGCGCGACATCACGATCCGCCCGCCGGTGGAATTCTCCACCACGTTGCGGTTCTTCACCAGCACGCGGCCGTCGTGGCTGGCTTCCACGGCGGACTGCTCGGCGCCGCGCTGGGCGGCGCCGCCGATGTGGAAGGTGCGCATGGTCAGCTGCGTGCCCGGCTCGCCGATCGACTGTGCGGCGATCACGCCCACGGCCTCGCCGGTATTCACCGGCGTGCCGCGCGCCAGGTCCCGCCCGTAGCAGGTGGCGCACACGCCCACACGCGCCTCGCAGGTCAGCACCGAGCGAATCTTCACCGCCTCGACGCCTGCGGTTTCGATCGCTTCCGCGTCGCGCTCCTCGATCAGTGCGGCGCGCGGCACGATCACCGCGCCGGAAATCGGGTGCACCACGTTCTCGGCCGCGGAACGGCCCAGGATGCGCTCGGTCAGGGACGCCACCACCTCGCCGCCATCCAGCACGGCGCGCACGGTGATGCCGCCATCGGTGCCGCAATCATCCTCGGCGATGATGCAGTCCTGCGCGACATCGACCAGCCGGCGCGTGAGGTAGCCGCTGTTCGCGGTCTTCAGCGCGGTATCGGCCAGGCCCTTGCGGGCGCCGTGGGTGGAGTTGAAATACTCCAGCACCGTCAGGCCTTCCTTGAAGTTGGCCTTGATCGGGTTTTCGATGATCTCGCCCGAGGGCTTCGCCATCAGCCCGCGCATGCCGGCCAGCTGGCGCATCTGCGCCGGCGAACCACGCGCGCCCGAGTGGCTCATCATCCACACGCTGTTGGTGGGCCGGCCGATCTCCTGCCTGGAGATCTCCTTCATCATCGCCTTGGCCACGTCCTCGCTGCACTGCGACCAGGCATCGACCACCTTGTTGTAGCGCTCGCCGTTGGTGATCAGCCCATCCAGGTACTGCTGCTCGAACTCCTTCACCTTCTCCTCGGTCTCGCGGATCAGCTTGTCCTTCTCGACCGGGATGATCAGGTCGTTCTTGCCGAAGCTGATGCCGGCCTTGCAGGCCTGGCCGAAGCCAAGGCCCATCAGGCGGTCGGCGAAGATCACGCTCTCCTTCTGGCCGCAGTGGCGATACACCGCGTCGATCACGTCGCTGATCGACTTCTTGGTCAACTGCCTGTTCACCAAGTCAAACGGCAGCAGATGCGACTTCGGCAGCAGGGCCGCGATATAGGCGCGGCCCGGCGTGGTGATGACCGGCTGGATCAGGCGCGCACCCTTGGCATCCACCGTTTCAAAGCGGATGCGGATCTTGCTGTGCAGGTTGATCGCCTTGGCTTCCAGCGCCTGCTCGATCTCGCCCATGCTGATGAAGGCGGAAGGCCCCTTCTTCGTGAGCTTGCCGTTCTCGAACACGTCGCGGTCCGGCGTTGCCTTGAACTCGGGCGTTTCCAGCGAGAGATAGTACAGGCCCAGCACGATGTCCTGCGACGGCACGATGATGGGCTTGCCGTTCGCAGGGCTGAGGATGTTGTTCGTGCTCATCATCAGCACGCGGGCTTCCAACTGCGCCTCAAGGCTCAGCGGCACGTGCACGGCCATCTGGTCGCCGTCGAAGTCGGCGTTGAAGGCGGTGCAAACGAGAGGGTGAAGCTGGATCGCCTTGCCTTCGATCAGCACCGGCTCGAACGCCTGGATGCCCAGGCGGTGCAGCGTGGGCGCGCGGTTCAGCAGCACAGGGTGTTCGCGGATCACCTCCTCCAGGATGTCCCACACTTCGGGACGCTCCTTTTCCACCATGCGCTTGGCGGCCTTGATGGTGGTGGCCAGCGCGTAGCGTTCCAGCTTGGCGTAGATGAAGGGCTTGAACAGTTCCAAGGCCATCTTCTTCGGCAGGCCGCACTGGTGCAGCTTCAGTTCAGGACCCACCACGATCACGGAACGCCCCGAATAGTCCACGCGCTTGCCGAGCAGGTTCTGCCGGAAGCGGCCCTGCTTGCCCTTCAGCATGTCGGACAGCGACTTCAGCGGGCGCTTGTTGGCACCCGTGATCGCGCGGCCACGGCGGCCGTTGTCGAACAGCGCGTCCACGCTTTCCTGCAGCATGCGCTTTTCATTGCGCACGATGATATCGGGTGCCCGCAGTTCGATCAGCCGCTTCAGGCGGTTGTTGCGGTTGATGACGCGGCGATACAGGTCGTTCAGGTCCGAGGTCGCGAAGCGGCCGCCATCCAGGGGAACGAGAGGCCGCAGTTCCGGCGGAATGACCGGCACGACATCAAGGATCATCCACTCCGGCCGCGCGCCGGATTCCGAGAAATTCTCGATCAGCTTGAGCCGCTTCACCAGCTTCTTGCGCTTGGCTTCGCTGGTCGTGGCCTTCAGCTCGTCGCGCAGCCGCGTCTTTTCGTTGCCGAGATTCACGCCGCCCAGAATCTGCTTCACAGCCTCGGCGCCGATGCCGACCGTGAAGGCGTCCTCGCCCAGCTCATCGACCTTGGCCATGTACTGGTCCTCGGTCAGCAGCTGGTTCAGCTTGAGGTCGGTGAGCCCCGGTTCGAGCACCACGTAGCTTTCGAAATACAGGACCTTCTCCAGCTCCTTCAGCGTGAGATCGACCATCAGGCCGATGCGCGACGGCAGCGACTTCAGGAACCAGATATGGGCCACGGGCGAGGCAAGCTCGATATGCCCCATGCGCTCGCGCCGCACCTTGGCGAGCGTGACCTCCACGCCGCACTTCTCGCAGATGATGCCGCGGAACTTCATGCGCTTGTACTTGCCGCAAAGGCACTCATAGTCCTTCACGGGGCCGAAGATGCGGGCGCAGAACAGCCCGTCGCGTTCCGGCTTGAAGGTGCGGTAGTTGATCGTCTCGGGCTTCTTGATCTCGCCATAGGACCACGACCGGATCTGCTCCGGCGAGGCAATGGCGATGCGGATCTGGTCGAACGTGAGGGCCGGACCGGTCTGGCCGAGGATCTTCATCAGTTCGTTCATGCGTCACCCATCATCTTGAGCGCACCCAAAGGTGCGAGGCGGCGGGCGCGCGCCCGCCGCGAAGGCACGTATCGCGGACCCTGGCTCAGGGTTCGCGGGTTTCCAGATCGACGTTCAGGCCAAGGCTCTTCAGTTCCTTGACCAGCACGTTGAAGCTTTCGGGAATGCCGGCTTCGAACCCGTCCTGCTCGCGCACGATGGCTTCGTACACCTTGGTGCGGCCCGACACGTCGTCGGACTTCACCGTCAGCATTTCCTGCAGCGTATAGGCGGCGCCATAGGCTTCCAGCGCCCAGACTTCCATCTCGCCGAAGCGCTGGCCGCCGAACTGCGCCTTGCCGCCCAGCGGCTGCTGGGTCACCAGCGAGTAGGGCCCGATCGAGCGCGCGTGGATCTTGTCGTCCACCAGGTGGTGCAGCTTCAGCATGTAGATGTAGCCCACCGTCACCTTGCGCTCGAACGGCTCGCCGGTGCGGCCATCGACCAGCACGACCTGGCCCGAGGAATCGAGCCCCGCCTTCTCCAGCATGCCTTCGATATCGCCCATGCGGGCACCGTCGAACACGGGCGTGGCAATCGGCACGCCGGGCTTGAGGTTCTCGCACAGCTCGATCAGCTCGGCGTCGGTGCGGTTGGCGATTTCCTCGTTGAAAGTACGGTCGCCGTACACGTCCTTCAACTTGCTGTTCAGCGTTTTCTTCGCCTCCGCCACGCCGGTGCGGCGGTACTCATCGACCAGCTCGCCGATCTGGCGACCCAGCGCGTTGCAGGCCCAGCCCAGGTGGGTTTCCAGGATCTGGCCCACATTCATGCGGCTGGGCACGCCCAGCGGGTTCAGCACCAGGTCCACGGCCGTGCCGTCCGCCAGGAACGGCATGTCCTCCATGGGGACAACCCGAGAGCACACGCCCTTGTTGCCGTGCCGCCCGGCCATCTTGTCGCCGGGCTGCAGCTTGCGCTTCACGGCGACGAAGACCTTTACCATCTTCATCACGCCGGGCGGCAATTCGTCGCCGCGCTGCAGCTTCTCGACCTTCTGGTCGAAGCGCTCGTTCAGCCGCTTTACCGCCTCGTCGAACTCGCGCTTGAGGATTTCGATCTCGGCCTGGGTGGAATCCTCGGCCACCGGGATCTGCCGCCAGGTCGCCTTGGCAAAGCCTTCCAGCACCTCCTCGGTCAGCTTCGTGCCGGGCTTGATCGGCTTGAAGCCCGAGCCTGCGTTGCGGCCCAGCAGCTTTTCCTTCATCCGCGCGTGGAACGACCGCTCCTGGATCGCCTTCTCGTCGTCGCGGTCCTTGGCGAGCCGTTCGATCTCCGAGCGTTCGATCGCCATGGCGCGCTCGTCCTTGTCGACGCCGCGGCGGCTGAACACGCGCACATCCACGATGGTGCCGGACACACCAGGGGGAAGGCGCAGCGAGGTATCGCGCACGTCGGACGCCTTCTCGCCGAAGATGGCGCGCAGCAGCTTTTCCTCGGGCGTCATCGGGCTTTCGCCCTTGGGCGTGACCTTGCCGACCAGGATGTCGCCCGGGTTCACCTCGGCACCGATATAGACGATGCCGGCCTCGTCCATGTTCTTGAGCGCTTCCTCGCCCACGTTCGGGATGTCGCGGGTGATCTCCTCCTGGCCCAGCTTGGTGTCGCGGGCCATCACCTCGAATTCCTCGATGTGGATGGACGTGAACACGTCGTCGCGCGCGATGCGCTCGCTGATCAGGATGGAGTCCTCGAAATTGTAGCCGTTCCACGGCATGAAGGCGCACAGCACGTTGCGGCCCAGCGCCAGCTCGCCCAGCTGCGTGCTGGGGCCATCCGCGATGATGTCGCCCTTGCGCACGGTATCGCCGACCTTAACAAGGGGTCGCTGGTTGATGCAGGTGGACTGGTTCGACCGCATGAACTTGCGCAGCCGGTAGATGTCCACGCCCTTGATGGTGCCGTCATCCTCGGTGGCGCGCACCACGATGCGGGCGCCGTCGATCTGGTCCACCACGCCTTCGCGGCGGGCGACGATGGCGGCACCGGAATCGTGCGCCACCGCGGCTTCCATGCCGGTGCCCACCAGGGGTGCATCGGCCTGCACCAGCGGCACCGCCTGGCGCTGCATGTTCGATCCCATCAGCGCGCGGTTGGCGTCGTCGTTTTCCAGGAACGGAATGAGCGCGGCGGCGACCGACACAAGCTGCTTGGGCGACACGTCCAGCGCCGTCACCTGGTCGGGCTTCACCAGCAGGTAGTCGCTGCCCTTGCGCACCGAAACGCGCTCGTCGGTGATGGTGCTGGTCTTTGCATCGACCGTGGTGTTGGCCTGGCCGACCACCAGCTTGTCTTCCTCCATCGCCGACAGGTAGCGCACGGCGCCCACCTTGCCGTCCTTGATCAGGCGGTAGGGCGTTTCGATGAAGCCGTATTTGTTCACCTGGGCATAGGTGGCCAGGCTGTTGATCAGGCCGATGTTCGGGCCTTCCGGCGTCTCGATCGGGCAGATGCGGCCGTAATGCGTGGGGTGCACGTCGCGCACCTCGAAGCCGGCGCGCTCGCGGGTCAGGCCGCCCGGGCCGAGCGCCGACAGGCGGCGCTTGTGCGTGACCTCGCTCAGCGGGTTGGTCTGGTCCATGAACTGCGACAGCTGCGAGGAACCGAAGAACTCGCGCACCGCCGCCGCCGCCGGCTTGGCGTTGATCAGGTCGTGCGGCATCACCGTGTCGATATCCACGCTGCCCATGCGCTCGCGGATGGCGCGTTCCATGCGCAAGAGGCCGACGCGGTACTGGTTCTCCATGAGTTCACCCACCGAGCGCACGCGGCGGTTGCCCAGATTGTCGATGTCGTCAATCTGGCCGCGGCCGTCCTTCAGCTCGTGCAGCGTGCGCACGACGGACAGGATGTCGATCTTGCGCAGCGTGCGCAGCGTGTCGGGCGCGTCTTCCTTGTTGAAGCCAAGCCGCATGTTCATCTTGACGCGGCCGACCGCCGACAGGTCGTAGCGCTCGGCGTCGAAGAACAGGCCCTTGAACAGGTTCTCGGCCGTGTCCGGCGTCGGCGGCTCGCCGGGGCGCATGACGCGGTAGATGTCCAGGATCGCTTCGTCGCGGTTGCTGTTCTTGTCGATCGCCAGCGTGTTGCGCAGCCACGGGCCGTGGTTCTGGTCGATCTCCAGCGTCGGCAGCCGGGTGATGCCGGCATCCTCGATGCCGGCCAGTTTCGGCTCGGTCAGTTCCTCGCCGGCCTCGGCGTAGAGTTCGCCGGTTTCCAGGTTCACCAGGTCCTCGGCAACGAAGCAGCCCAGCAGGTCGGTACGGCCGACCAGCACTTCCGTGGTGCCTTCCTCAAAGATCTTCTTGGCGGTGCGGGGCGTGAGTTTCGCGCCAGCCTCGGCCACCACCTTGCCGGTCTTGGCATCGACCAGCGCTTCCAGGAGCTTCACGTTGCGGAAGGCGGTGGGGTCGAACGGGCGCGCCCAGCCCTTCTGGGTGCGCGTGAACACGACCTGGCCGTAGAACACCGACAGGATCTCCTCGGCGTCCATGCCGCGGATTTCGCCGGGTTCCAGCGTTTCGCCCTTGGCCGCGCGCTCGGCCCGCAGCCTGTCGGTGGCGACGTTGTCCAGCGAGTAGAGCAGCGTGGTGACCGGCAGCTTGCGGCGCCGGTCGATGCGCACATACAGGTGGTCCTTGGCGTCGAACTCGAAATCGAGCCACGACCCGCGATACGGAATGACCCGCGCCGCGAACAGGTACTTGCCCGACGAATGCGTCTTGCCGCGGTCGTGGTCGAAGAACACACCTGGGCTGCGGTGCATCTGCGACACGATCACGCGTTCCGTGCCGTTGATGATGAAGGTGCCGTTGTCGGTCATGAGCGGCATGTCGCCCATGTAGACGTCCTGCTCCTTGATATCGCGGATGCTGCGGGCACCGGTATCTTCATCCACGTCCCAGACGATCAGGCGCAGCCGCACCTTCAGCGGCGCCGCATAGGTCAGGCCCCGCTGGATGCATTCCTCGACGTCGTATTTCGGGTCTTCCAGCTCGTACTGCACGAACTCCAGCCGCCCCCGACCACCGAAATCGTCGATCGGGAAGACGCCCTTGAAGACTTCCTGGATGCCGATATGGATGCGCGCATCGGGCTGCACGTGCATCTGCAGGAAGGTTTCGTACGACGAGCGCTGCACCTCGATCAGGTTCGGCATGGGTGCCACTTCGGGGATCCGCCCGAAGGACTTGCGGATGCGCTTCTTGCCGGTGAATGATTTGGTGATCGCGTTCATGCCATGGTTCCCGCTACGCTCGTTCGTCGTGGAGCCCGATCCGCCCCGCTCCCGGGGCCAGGCCCGCCCTGCCGGGGCCTGAAACGGCGCGACCCCGTCGCGCGGGGTCCAAAAAGCCTCGCGCGGGCGGAAGCGATGCTTCCGCCCGCCGGTCAGCCCATCAGGCTGTCAGGATCAAGCCTGCCGTGATCACTTGATCTCGACAGACGCGCCGTTTTCTTCCAGCACCTTCTTGATCTTCTCGGCCTCGTCCTTGTTCACGCCTTCCTTCACGGTCTTCGGCGCCGCTTCGACCAGGTCCTTGGCTTCCTTCAGGCCCAGGCCGGTGATCGTGCGGATTTCCTTGATCACGTTGATCTTCTTGTCGCCGGCCTTGGCCAGGATGACGGTGAATTCCGTCTGCACCTCGGCCGGTGCTGCGGCAGCGGCGGCGGGGCCGGCAGCGGCGGCCATGGCCACCGGGGCGGCGGCGGAAACGCCCCACTTGTCCTCAAGCAGCTTCGAAAGCTCGGCCGCTTCAAGAACGGTCAGCTTGCTCAGCTCGTCAACGAGCTTGGCGAGATCGGTCATGGTTTGGGTATCCCTAATCTAAGGCTTGGTTGTTGCATGGCAACCCCCAACGCGCTGGGGGCCGCCTGTTCATGGTTTGATCGCGAGCCGTCAGGCGGCCTCACCCTGCTTGGCGTAGGCACCAAAGACCCGTGCCAGTTGCCCCGCCGGGGCCTGCAGCACGCCCGCGATCCTTGTCGCCGGCGCGTTGAGCAGGCCCAGAAGCTTCGCGCGAAGGCTGTCCAGGCTGGGCAATTCTGCCAGCGCCTTGATGCCGTCGGCGTCCAGTTGGCGGGTGCCGAAGGCCCCGCCGATGATGGTCAGCTTCTCGTTCGACTTGGCGAACTCCACCGCGACCTTCGCCACCGCCACCGGATCCTTCGACCACGCCATGGCGGTCGGACCCTTCAGCAGCGGCTTGATCCCGATGAACGGGGTGCCTTCCAGGGCGAGAGCGGCCAGACGGTTCTTCGCGACCTTGTACGTGGCACCCGCCGCCGTCATCTTGCGCCGAAGCTCCGAAACCTCGGCCACGGTCATCCCGCCATTGCGGGTGACCACGACCAGGCTGGTATCGGCGAAGACAGCGGCAAGCGAGGCAACGAAGGCCTGCTTTTCCGTCCGATCCAATTCCCGTCTCCGTCAGTGGGTCCGTGGCGTTTCCGCCCTGGACCCGGTTGCACCATGGGGTGCCTGGCACACCGTGCCCCGCACCCCGGTTCGCCTGCCCGCGGAAAACCAAGCCTTCCCCGGCATGCCAGGGAGGAACCTCGTTCCCGTCTCCCGCGAGCCGGCACGCTTTCGCGCACCGATCAAGAGTTGCCTCGCTTGCGGTCTCGGACAGGTATCGGGAGGGGCTTTTCCAAGGCGCCCCGCCCTGCGCGCGGCCCTGCCCGAAGGCGGGGCCGCGAATTCACATGCGCCTCAGGCCGAAGGCGACAGGCTGGCCACGTCGATCTTCACGCCCGGCCCCATGGTGGAACTCAGCGCCACCTTCTTGACGTAGGTGCCCTTGGCGCCGCTGGGCCGCGCCTTCTGGATCGCGTCGATGAAGGCGCGCGCATTCTGCTCCAGCTTCTCCTCGGTGAATGACGCCTTGCCGATGCCGGCATGCACCACGCCGGCCTTTTCGGCGCGGAATTCCACCTGGCCGGCCTTGGCGGCGGAAACCGCACCCTTCACGTCCATGGTGACGGTGCCCAGCTTCGGGTTCGGCATCAGGCCGCGCGGGCCCAGAACCTTACCCAACCTTCCCACCAGCGCCATCATGTCGGGCGTCGCGATGCAGCGGTCGAACGGCATGTCGCCGGCATTGACGCGCTCGGCCAGGTCCTCGGCGCCCACCAGGTCGGCGCCGGCCGCCTTCGCCTCCTCGGCCTTC
>JAESGU010000126.1_pt1 | contig 39698 bp, 28 predicted proteins | sample 9266271 | NCBI WGS metagenome assembly JAESGU01 (sample SAMN15740544, study PRJNA653495) | algae metagenome | isolation source: Scytonematopsis contorta HA4267-MV1 and co-occurring heterotrophs from mud... | place: USA: Palolo Valley Trail, Honolulu, Hawaii | collected 2009-07-25
AACTAATACAGCTTGTCATCCATAAAATAAATTCAACTAATACAGCTTGTCATCCATAAAATAAATTCAACTAATACAGCTTGTCATCCATAAAATAAATTCAACTAATACAGCTTGTCATCCATAAAATAAATTCAACTAATACAGCTTGTCATCCATAACAAAAGGGCGGGCAAGGATGCCCACCCCACAATAAAGTACAAGTCAACTACCTAACTCCCCACTCCCCTCTTACCTCTGGTAGCAGCTAAACTCCATCGAGAAAGTTGCCATCCCCGAAGTTAAAGAGCGCAATTCGGTGGAGTAACCAAACATTTTCGCTAGGGGCACCAAAGCTTGGATTACGGAATAATCTTGCATTGTCTCAGAACCAAGAAGTACACCGTGTCGTGCAGAGAGGTCACCCTGAACTCGTCCTAAAAATTCGTTAGGAGTTTCCACCTCAACCAACATCACAGGTTGCAAGATATAAGGTTTAGCTTGAATAAAAGCTTGCTCAAACGCAGCCTTAGACGCAGCACGGAAAGCAAATTCCGAGGAATCAACCGAGTGATAGGAACCACCATCCAAAACTACTTTGACCCCCATAACAGGGTAACCTTCCAACAGTCCAGAAGTAATCGCATCTCGGAAACCTTTTTCGCAACCAGGGATATATTCTTTAGGAATTGCACCCCCCACCACACGATTTACAAACACAAATGGTTCCTCAGCTGGTTTTTCAACAGGTTCAATCCACCCAGTAACATGAGCAAACTGACCAGAACCTCCCGTTTGTTTCTTGAGTCGATAATCAAAAGTAGCTTTTTGGGAAACAGTTTCTCGATAGGCTACAGCAGGTTTACCCAGATAAACTTCCGCATCATACTCCTCTCGGATACGCTCTGTGTAAATTTGCAAATGCAATTCACCCATTCCCGAAATTAAAGTCACACTAGATTCTGGGTCAACACTAACTTTAAAAGTCGGGTCTTCCTTCTGAAAACGATTGAGAGCTTTAGAAAGCTTATCCGCATCATCCTGTTTTTTCGGAGTAATGGCCAAAGTAATAACTGGTTCCGGAACAAACATTCCTTCCAATGAAACAGATGTTTCCCCAGAATAAAATGTATCCCCAGAAGCACAATCAATACCCAACAAAGCAACAATATCCCCTGCAGATGCTGATTTTACCTCTTCTCCTTTGTTAGCGTGCATCCTAAATACGCGACCAATTGTCACTCGTTTTCCAGTGCGGGAGTTGTAAACCACATCACCAGTTTTTAGCGTGCCAGAATAAATACGAGTATAGGTAAACTGTCCAAAAGACTCAACAGTCAATTTAAACGCTAAAGCCACCAAAGAATTCTGGGGATTAGGATAAACATGTACCAAGTCACCAGTTTTCACATCCGTAGCTTTGACAATTTCTCTATCCTCAGGAGAAGGAAGATATAGCGCAACCGCATCCAAGAGATTTTGCACACCTTTATTTTTGTAAGCCGAACCCAATAAAACAGGTACAACTTCCAACCGCAAAGTCGCTTGACGAATTGTTTCCCAAATTAAAGCATGAGGAACCTCCTCACCCTCCAATAACATCTCCGTCATCGATTCGGAATACAGCGATAGAAAATCAAGCATTTTTTCCCTCGCTTCTCGTACCTCTTCCAGAAGATTTTCCGGGATAGGTTGTTTAATCCAATTTTCTCCGTTCTCACCTTGATAGAAACTCGCAGTCATTTCCACTAAGTCGATGACACCTTGAAACTGGTCTTCGCTACCAATGGGATACTGAATTAACAGCGCATTTAACAATAACCTATCTCGCATAGCTTGCACCACACGAAATGGGTTTGCTCCCACCCTGTCCATCTTATTAATAAATGCCACACGGGGAACTCGATAACGCTTCATTTGTCGGTCAACTGTAATCGACTGAGATTGCACACCAGCAACAGCGCACAAAACCATCACAGCTCCATCCAATACCCGTAGCGAACGCTCCACTTCAATAGTAAAATCTACGTGCCCAGGAGTATCTATTAAATTGATTTGCGTATCGTGCCACTGACAAGTCGTAGCTGCAGAGGTGATGGTAATACCATGTAATTTTTCTAATTTCATGTGGTCCATTGTGGCTCCCTTGCCACCACCCCGCACTTCTTCAATTTGGTGAATTCTGCCAGTGTAGAAGAGAATCCGCTCCGATAAAGTAGTTTTACCAGAGTCGATGTGGGCAGAAATACCAATATTGCGAATGCGTTCTCGGGGAATCATAGGACTTTTCCGTTTTGCTAAATTGAATCCTTTGTTGTCTTAATGACTAATTACAGATACAGCGACAATTAGTAAACTGCATCATATTACAATTATACTACAAGATATTTGAGGCGCAATAGTCCAGCTAAATAAATCACTTGTATTGTGAGGTGGGCATCCTTGCCCGCCCAATGTAATATTGCCCAATGAAATCAAGGACGACATGGAAGCCCATCCCACAATTAAAATTAATCATCAAAAAGTGAAAGTATCATAGATTACAAAAAATAACACCAAAAAACAGCAAATAGGATAACATTACACACAGTATTTAGAACAGACGATTGATGCATTTCTTACTGTTATTGCTGTGGTTAATTATTGGTATCAGCTTACGATTTGGCAACCTAACGGGTAAACCCCCTTGGATTGATGAATTTGCGACTATGGTTTTCAGCCTGGGTAATACGTTTCAATCAGTACCAATAAATCAAGCAATCTCGGTTGATACTTTGTTGCAACCGCTACAATTAAATTCAGGTGTTGGTGTTGGGGATGTAATCCGTAACTTAGTGACTCAAGATACCCATCCACCACTGTATTTTGTACTATCCCATCTTTGGATTAAACTATTTCCCACAGAATTTGGATTAGTATCGCTGTTTGCAGCAAGGTCACTTCCCGCTTTATTTGGTGCAGCCTCTATTCCATTAGCTTACTGTTTAGGTAAACTAGCATTTCGTTCATCACTGTCAGGACATTTGGCTGCAGCCATGATGGCAGTATCACCCTATGGTATTTACATTGCACAAGAAGCGCGTCACTACAGTTTGGCTATTTTGTGGGTAATCGCTTCATTTGGTTGTCTGGTAATTGCCACCCGACATATCCAACATAATAAACCTTTACCAATATCAGTAATATTAAGTTGGATTACTATTAATTTTTTAGGTATTTCTACACATTATTTTTTCGCGCTCACTTTGGGTACAGAAGTTTGCTGGTTAACGGTTTTAGCTTGGCGTAATCGCAAAAAAGGACAATTTTCCTCACTTTGGTGGCAAGTTTCAGCTGTCGCCATTGGTACAATTATCAGTTGTTCAATCTGGCTACCGCTGTTTCTGCAGAACAGAAATAGTGGTGAGTTGACCAAATGGATTCAAAGTGGAGACCGCAGTTTCTTGGAATGGATAAATCCAATATTTCAAGCACTGGGTGTGTGGATTAGTATGCTGTATTTACTGCCAGTATCTGTTCCATCCCTACCAGTAATAATTATCTCTGGCTTAGGGATGCTGTTATTTTTGATTTGGTTAATACCAATCCTCAAACTTGGCCTCAAAAAATCTTTAGCACAACCGACCACCAGCTTAATGACCCAAATGTTTGCTGTCTTGGTTGCAGGAGCCTTCCTATTATTCTTTTTCTTTGCTTACGTTCTGGGGATAGACATCACACGTGGTGCAAGATACTACTTTGTTTTCTTCCCAGCAGTTACTGTTTTGCTAACCCCTATTCTCGCAGTCACTTGGAAAATTCCCCAACAGAAAAAATGGAAACAAACAGGGAAACCAGCAGTGGCAATTATTTGGCTAATGGGACTCGTCAGTTCCTTAGTAGTAGCAACCAACCTTGGTTACCCCAAATATTACCGTCCTGACCTTTTAGTCCCGGTAATTCAACAAATCTCTACCAACCCTATATTAATTGCAGCAACTCATAGAAGTTTAATTTCGACTGGGGAGATGATGGGATTAGCCAGAGAATTTAAACTGAAACAAGCTACACAAAAAGATAAAACTTTAGGGAACTCAACAACACCCTTATTTCTCCTCGCTCATCAAGACCAAAACCCAAATACAGCAAACGCTACTCTACAAAAAACTTTGCAAGCACTACCGCGTCCTTTAGACTTATGGCTAGTCAACTTTAAAGAAAATGCAGTGATTAATAACTGTACCGTCGATACAAAACCCGCAATTGGGGTAGACGGCTATGAAACTAAACTTTATCATTGCTAACGAACCGCCAAGAAGCCAAGAAGCCAAGAAGAACAAGAAGAACAAGAAGAACAAGAAGACCAAGAAAATTTCAATTCTATGCTCTTTTTTCCCTTGGCTAACTTGGCTCCTTGGCGGTTCGTTCACAAAAATTATATTTTTTTCAAATATTTATCGCACCAACCCACCATTTCCCAAAGAACGTGACCAACAGCTTCACGAGAGCGATAACCGTGGTCTTCTAAGGGTAAAATTACCAAACGAACAGTAGCTCCCAAACCTTTAAGTGCCTCAAAAAGTCGCTCACTTTGCAAAGGGTAAGTCCCAGCATTGCTATCTTTTTCTCCATGAATTAGTAGCAGTGGTGTTTTTATCTGTGCTGCATGAGTAAACGGAGACATACTGATATAAGTATCGGTTGCTTCCCAAAAATTGCGCTGTTCTTCCTGAAAACCAAAAGGTGTTAACGTGCGGTTATAAGCGCCACTTCTCGCAATTCCCATTTGAAAAAGTTCTGTATGCACCAGTAAATTTACAGTAGTAAAAGCACCATAAGAGTGACCCCCAACACCAATACGATTGCGGTCAGCAACCCCACGCTCCACTACATAATCAATTGCAGCGCTTGCAGAAGCAATGAGTTGCTCAACATAGGTATCATTTGGTTGAGCGTCACCTTCTCCAATAATTGGCATAGTCGGGCCAGAAAGCACAGCATAACCCTGAGTCAGCAATAATAAAATTGAGTTACCCCCAGGACGGACAAAAGTATTTTCAGGTTTAGTAATTTGTCCTGCAAATTCTTTGTCTTTAAAATCTTCTGGATATACCCAAAACAACATGGGTAAAGGCCCGTCTCGTTTAACATCGTACCCAGAAGGTAAATATAGCGTCGCAGATAAATTTACACCATCAGCGCGTTTATATTTGACCAATTCTTTTTGAATTCCAGCTAAATCGGGAGCGGGGTCTTGATAGTCAGTCAGTGCAACGGGTGGAGTATTTTGGCTGCGGTTAACAATAAAATAGTTTGGTGGGTCAACTTTGGATTGACGATGAGTAATCATAGTCTGCGCTTCGTCATCCAACAAACAACTAATATCTTCAAAATAAGGGTCTTGACATTGCCATAATCGTTGCGTTTGTTTGGTTTCCAAATTAAAACTATCTAAAAATGGATATACTCCGGACTCGGAAGCTCCACGACCGTTCAAGTAAATGCTATTACCATCGGGTGTAAACCGCAAAACTCTATATCTGTAAGCACCTAGCTTCGTTAAAGGTGACCCTGGGTCGCTATATTTATCCTCATAACTGCGGTCAAATAAAAGTTGCGGTGTTGTTACGTCGGGTTCATTAGGATAAATTCGCCAAACTCTTTGTCTGCGGGTATCGTACCAGCGCTCCCAAACTAAAGCTACATTTTCTCTTCCCCAAGAAATATTTCTGCAACGATAGGACGATTGCCAAAGTTGTTTTGGGATACCATCAAATGGTGCATCAAGTTCAAATAACGCATCCCGATAGGGAACATCACGGGTCGGGTCTCCGTCGTCTAGGGCTTCCAACCAACAGAGCGTAGCTTTTGTATCAGTTCTCCAAGATATAGACCTGCGTCCCGTTCGTACTTCATCAAATTTACTGGAGCGAGGTTTAAACAGAGGTATATCTACAACTTCATAAATTAAATTGCCTGTATTGTCTATGACTTCAATTTTTTTGGGAAAGAACCCGACTGGAAGTTGATAAGAAAAAGGTCGGTGTAGGGTGGCTATTAAAATAAAGTTGCCGTCATTAGATGGTGTGGCATCATAAATCAGACCAGGAGACACTAATAAAGTACGTTCGCCATCCAATGTCACTTTTTCTAATGCAGATGTCAAATAATATTCAAATAGCGTTTCATCATGTGGATTTTTTAATAAATTTGTGTAGGTTCTACTGGGTGTTTTTTCACCAAAATTTTCCTGAATTAATGGACCTTTCGGAACTACAGGTTCGGCTGGCGCTTCACCGCGTAAATTTGGTATAGTTTTACAAATTAATGTATCATCCGATAACCAACAATACGGTTCTCCATAGGCAGCATTAAGTATTGGTTCGGTTAAACGCTTTAAATTAAGCGATTTTATATCTAAAACCCACAATTCTAGCCCTGTTGGTTGAGCGAGAACAAATGCTATTTTTTCGCTATTAGGCGACCATCTAAGATAACCGATGCGAGTAAATTCTGGTGATATACCTGGTAATGTAATTATATTCGCTGTTTCAGGTTGAGCAATTGATTTAATCTTTAGACTACGATAAAGATTTAGCCGAGCAGGGGCATTTATTTTAGGATTTATAAGCAATCCCGCTAAAGCAATTTCTGACTCTGATAAAAAAGCAATTTCGACTAACGAAGGCTTGGACAACTCCGCTATCCAACGTCTATCCGGAGAAATTCTTATTTTTGAAGGAGTAGGAGCATCAAGAAGATGCTTAATTGGTTCTGGTGGAGATTGCCAAGTTTGTTGATTCTCAGGGTTTATCATTTCCAGAAATTGCGCTCATGAAGTAAAATAACTACTCCTAATGTAGGATAATATTTCTAAAAAGTCTTTTCGGATATTTTAAGTAAATTATTATTAGTGTAGTGCTTTAGTACACAAAGTATAGACTACTGTACTAAGAACTAAAACTGTACTTGAAAAATTTATTTCCCAAGCAGGAAGCACAAACATCGTTTGATAGGCAATAATCAAGTGAATACCTTGACTTCAGGGATATTTAAGCTTAGATTCCTGAAACTGCGCGATTATGTAAATTAAAATTCGTAAAAACTTTGGTCGAATGAACAATTCTAGTAGCAACCAAAAAGACGATAACAAGTACATCCTTGTGGTTGATGACTTCATTGATAATACATTAGTCATAGGCACAATTCTAGAAATAGAAGGCTACGAGGTTGATGTTGCTGATAACGGCTATACAGCAATTTCTAAAATTGAAGCGAATCCACCAATAATGGTGATATTGGATTTAATGATGCCAGAGCTTGATGGAATAGAGGTAGCTCAATGGATTAGAAAAAATCAGCCTTCCGTCTTAATTTTATTATTTACAGCCCATGACCAAGTTCCGGTATCAGAAGAGTATAAACCGTGGGTCGATGCATTTATTCGCAAGCCAGTAAACGTCGAAGATTTTTTGAAGTTAGTACGAGGATTATTACCTAAAGAAGCGTTAAAGAACAATTAATCCTCAACTCAATGGGTTTTGAGAGCAATTGACTTACACAGTACTAAAGTACTATAAAAGAAATGAGCTCGGTTGCGTTAATTATATCAGGGCATTCTCGACCGAGCTAATTGCACTCGAATAACCCAAAGGAGTATAAGCATGAAGTTATCAAAGCTGAATTTAAGCAATGTAGTCGCAATTGGGCATAGTGATGGATATTTGCAGCTGCTGCTTGACCTAGGTAATGAATTAGAGTTTGTAGAAATCCCTGCTCCAATCGAGGCTTTTGAGGGATTGCAACATCTGAATGACGTAGTGGCTGAACAAATTCAAATAGAAGAGCAGTTAGACCCTATAGCAATGCTGCCAGTAAGTTCATCAATGGTAAATACTCTAGGGTACGACGAGGATAACCAAATCTTGCAAGTCGAATTTCATAACGGAGCGATTTATCAATATTCTGAAGTAGATGAGGATACTTGGGAAGACTTTTGCCAAGCTGAGTCAGTGGGCAGATTTTATAATGAGGAAATCAAAGGAAAATATAACAGCCAAAGATTTTAAGATTTACTCTCCATAGAACAGATTGAAGGTAAGTTAAGCTTTAGAGGGTGTGGGGGATTACACCCCACAATACTATAAATATCTATTTATACAAAAAATAATACTAAAGAAGGATGACAGGCAAAATTATATATGAGAGGAAAAATTTTGTTCTGTGGCTCTTGGTTGTATATTTTGTTCAAAACTAACTGAAAAATAAGGTAGTTATTTAGAACTAAATACAGTATTTATAAGTGCCCTTGTGATTCAAATCACATCTAGCATCACACGAAAAACCTAAATAGGAATTACTATTTTTATGCATCATTGGGTGATTTAAATCACATGCAAATATGATTTGAAAATGTAAACTAACCGTATTCCTATCTTTGGTTGGTAATTGGCAGTTTTCATAGTTCCTTCTGTGAGCAGTTCATGACAACAACTTGTCGTTAATAACTACCTAGTAATGACATAAGTTGTAATACAGCAATCATATATTTCATCCAAATAAATATACATGCTGTTACTAACCGCCTACTTTAAAAGCTTACTGGCTAAGGATTATTTAAGTATTAATTATTATCATTAAATCTTTCTTAAGCCAGAGGATAGGGGGTAAACCTAAGTGTTAAATATTTAACTACATAGAAGCAAAATTTCAATATCTTAAAATGTGTGAATAAAAAAAAATTTTCTGGGTGCTAAAACCTCTGTTAATAATCATCGCATATTAGATAAGATATTTAGACAGCTTGTTTACCAATAACAGCAGCTTCAATAGTTAGTTTTAGGGGGTCTACTGGCAAAATGCAAATCATTTTCTATTTTTATGTATCAAAAACACAGTACCTTGAAATCGTAAGCGTGAAGTCAGCTTAATTTGATACATTTTTACCACTGTATTACTGACGTAGTTGACCTGAACGCTCCCTTATAAAGGCTGATTAGTCAATAGCCTACTTGTAGTCTTTTTTTCGAGATAAAAAAATAAGAGTGCCGTACAAAAAATTAAAGTTGTTATATGATAGTATGCACTTCTACTCGAAGAAAAAGCTGTTGATTACCTCAAGCTAGGGTTAAATCCCTGATAAACAAAGCGACCAACGGGTTCTTTGGAAGCTTTTTTATCTACCGACTTTTGCGGGATTATTAGAGCGCAAGAGTGTATTTTGATACTTAATATTCAAGTTGAACACACAGCCTTTTAAATTATTCAGCCTCGTGAGGTTATTAGCCATGCACGTCAGAGTAGAAAGAAAAAACATAAAAATAGTAGTCCGTAGTTTCCTCACATTAGCGTTATTGATGTCTGCGGAAGCTGCTATGGGTAATTTTGCGGATGCTCAAGAGCTTGCTCAAGTAGAAATACCAGTACAGGCGCCAGGGAAAACTCCAGTAAAAACCCCAGTACAAGCTCCTGCCGTGACGCCGGGGCAAACACCAGTCACAACTCCAGTACAAACACCAGTCACAACTCCGGAGCAAACTCCAAGTAGGACGCCAGTACCACCATCTTTGAGAAGACCATCCTTGACAACACCTGTTTCTCCCCAAAGAGCGGCAAACAAAATTTGTGCTTTTGATTCGGTGGAAAACTTGTTGCCTTCCATAAGAAATAAACAAAATCCTTCACCCTTGGATTACTTGGCTGAGCAAGGATTTACTCAAAGTCCAGATGGTTCTTGGGTCTGTTATGTAAGCGACCCGAAAAATCCGGGACGTTACTATACTTTGTTTAAAGTTCAAGAAACAAATGGAAGGTTAGTCGCAAGCTCGTTTCTAGAAGGTGGCAATTTGTCTAAGGGGCAAGATAATCGCAGCTTGGACTTCTTCATGATGATAGTTAAAAATCATACAAATACAAAGGATGGAAACCGTCAAAGTATCCGGAAGTATCTAGAGTCTTTCGTATCTTTGGTAGAACAAGGGAAAGTACCAGCCACTCGTCGTGGATACCTTTTTGACCAACCAAGTCGTAGTTTTGTTATCTATCACCCTTTAGAAGGAGGAGAATTAAAAGGAACAGCAATCACCATTAATATTAATTCCCCACAGCGAGCAATTTCTAACTCTGCGGCTGAGGCTAAGTAGATAGTAACTATGAACTGTCTTGACAAAAAACGATTTTGTTTCACTTAATCAAAAAAAATACCCAGTACCCACCTACCCGACAACAATGCAACGTTTTCCCAAAAAACAGCTTCCTCTTACCAAGAGTGCTTTTAAAATAACAGGCTTAACACTATCCTCTGTAGCGGCAGTTATAACTGGCTGTCAGTCCGCGTTTGCCCAATTAAATAATGGTCTTAGAATCGGTAATTACGGAATCCCCACCGGACAAGAGCTAAATCTTCTTTATTATCAGTTGTCTGGACGCCCCTTAAATCAAATGCAAGTCATTCCTCGGTGTGACTTAGGATTTGGTGGTGGTTGCAACAAGTCTGGAACTGTACTCCAGCAATTAGTTGACTCTAATCGTGGGCAAAATTTCAATAATCTTTTATTACGGGCTGCTGGTGGGGAAGAAAATTTCCGCAGGTTTGCCGCTTTCTACGGAAATAATCCGCGACTTGACCAGGTTCCATATTCCTCTTTTTGGCGAAACGATAACCCCTTTATTCTTGACTCATACAAATATGTTTTAGGGCAGCCAGTTGGTCGTAATCCCGTAGATGGCTTAGGAACAGTAACCAGAAATTTCCATTGGTCGCCATTAACAGGAAATAATAACGCTCTTAGCCCTCGTAATGGGTTATTAGACTTTAAATATTCTTACGGACGCTTATTATTTGAAGAAGTATCAAAAATACCTAATCTTGAACAGCAAATCCGGTCGCTGAATATGCCACCTGATATGACTAGGTTTTATATAAGAAACCTCAATAATGGGTTGCAAGCTTTAAGAAGTGGTAATGATGAACTGCTGCAACAACGTATTTTAGAAGTACTTTCTGCTCCATTCCCACATAACGATGGAGACTTCGGACGCGCACTTGCCGGAATTCCTGCTGATTTCAATGCGGTTTCTGGGCTTGGGTTACCTGGAGAAGCGTTTGCAGGAACAGCTCCTGGTTTATTGCCACCAGAAGCTATAACCCCTGGTCTTCCTACCGTTGCCCAAGGAGAAATCTTAACACCCGATAGGGGTGGTGACCGTTTCCCATTTGGCTGGTTACTGGGTCTGATTCCCTTAGGTTTACTCATTGGATTACTTGCTGGGGGAGGAGGAGATGATAATAGCTCGGATAATCAGCCTCCGACGGAAGTTGCTGTCGTCCCAACTCCAACTCCGACGCCACCAACTGAGACTCCAGTCCCCACACCTACACCTACGTTAACCCCACCGGTTTCGGTTCCTACACCTACACCACCAGTTCCCACACCTACACCTACATTAACCCCACCGGTTTCGGTTCCTACACCTACACCAACACCACCAGTTCCTACACCGACACCTACGTTAACTCCACCGGTTCCGACACCTACACCTACACCTCCGGTTCCCACACCTACACCTACACCTCCGGTTCCGACACCGACACCCCCGGTTCCGACACCGACACCTACGTTAACTCCACCAGTTCCGACACCGACACCGACACCGACACCACCAGTTCCTACACCAACTCCTCCGGTTCCCACACCACCCGTTCCCACTCCACCCGTTCCCACTCCGAAACCACCAACTGTTAGAGTACCGGAGCCTTCTGCTACTGCTGGTCTTTTGTCTTTGTTGGTGTTAATAGGTTTACAGCGCGGATATAAGCGTCGCTTTAAAAATGCGAAGTAAATAACCGTTGGGTGGGGTCGCTTACTGCAAAGAAAACCCCACCCAATACTGCGAAGGTTTTGCCTAAAAAGAAGATAATACGTAGGTTGGGTTGAGGCACGAACGCGAGTGCGTCCGATAAAGGATAACCCAACAAATACAACGTTTCGGTTGGGTTTCCGTCCCGTCCTCAACCCAACCTACAAATACTCAAAACCTTCGCAGTATTGAAACCCCACCCCCAACCTAGGCTGGGGGTGGGGTTTTTTATATTGGGACGAGAGAGATGTTTGCCATGATTGTTGTAAGTGGTGATGGATTTCAACCTCTATTGGCCAACATTATTCCCCCAGGTTAGGGGAAAAATTGCAACATCTCTACAAGCCTATTTACATCTTCTTAATTGATAATGAACTCTGGTAGTAACTTTGTTAGATTGACTATCTACGGTTAACGCATTATAGCCTGTGGGTCTTCCTGATAAGCCTATACGAGTACTTACTGTCATTGGAACTTCTGCTCCACATTGTGTGTATGCTGTTGCAATATTGTCATGCACAATTGTGTAGTCACGCTCCAAATTTCTTTGGAAGTTATAATTACGATTCACGTCGAAACCACCCGCACCTGGAATATAGTATCGTGCTCTAAATTGTCCATTAGCTCCACCGCGAGTATCGGCATAGCCTCTATGTTCAACTTTATAAAATGATGCACTGAATCCACGAGGAAGCTTCAGTTTTACCGATACTGAACAGTTATTTTGTTGTGCGAATGGTACTTGCTGATTAGCTGGTGCTAGATTAGCTTGAAACTTATCAAATAGTAATTCTAATGTTTGGTTATCTGAAGAAATTAAAGACCCAACTGACCCAGAAGGGCAACCAGTTCCTGCATAGGTAAAACCACTAATTTTTACTTGTTGAGCAGGGTTTGCAATTGCTGTTCCTGCGCCTAAAAAACCTAACGCAAAAACACCTAACAATATTTTTTTCAGCATATACTTAATTTTCTAGGTTATCCATGTAATAAGATACAAACCATCTTTTAAAAGTTCCGCACACTTTCAAAAAAAATGTCTTATTACTATCGATAAGTAGAAAACCTTTATCAAATAAAGCATACATCCTTTATTGTCAATGAAAATACAATTATTGACTCAGATTTTTTGCTAAAAACAAAAATCAAGATTTGTTAATTGTCTGGAACATAGAAGCAAACTTGAGGGTTAATGCGAGAGAAAATGTGCTGTTTAGATGAAGGTATAAAGCCTAGAGTTATTCGCTGGTAAAGGTTTTAGCTGTAATAAATATCAATAAATTAACCTTTGAATATAAATATGTATACTTTGCAAGTACCCTTAATGGGTATCTTATGGTCACTTTAATTAATTGATTTCTTGACAAATATATATTTAGAATAAATGGTATCAGCACAATTATATAAAGCTTGCTAGTACCCCGAAGGGTTATTTTATGGATATTTGGGAAAGTTTTTTATTTGAACAAGGTTTATTTAGAATAAATACTTATCAACATAAATGGATGTGATGAAATTGTAGAGACGCGAAATTTACGGTCTCTACATACTGCTAATTTAAAAATCTAAATTTCTAGGCATTTTCCTAGGTTTTCAGCTAAAGCAGCAACGTTTGGTTCCAGAACAAATGAATAATGATGTCCTGGGACTAGATGAATTTCCACATCATCAGCAGCAAGTACTGAAAATAACTCAACCCATACCATCGTTGGGTCAGGAGCCATAATATGTTTTTCTTTAGCTCGAAAGACTGTCACTTTACCAGGATAAGGTTGACGTTGGTAGGAATATGTAGCTTTGAGAGTACCTACTAAAACATCTAAAATACGTCGGTTATCTTGTCTTTCTACTCCAGGGGGAAAAATTTTCGCTTCTCTTGCTTTATCGATAATATAGTTAAGGCGTTCCTCGATGCTTAAATGTTCCATTTCTGTCGGGGATACTAAATTATCTTCGCCAAACATCCCACCAAAAACACGAGAAAGCACCCCAACTAGATATTTATTGTCGATGTTTTTATTTTTATCTAGCAGGATAGGGACGTAGGAATCAAGAATCGCTAATAATGATATTTCATGTCCCTGACGCTGGAGTTGTTGTGCAACCTCGTAAGCAACAACACCCCCAAATGACCAACCACCTACTTGATAGGGTCCCTCTGGCTGAACGGTTTGAATTGCTTTTACGTAAATCGCAGCCATTTCTTCCACTGTTGTTAGGGGTTCCTCATCTCCGTAGAAACCTCGCGCTTGCAAACCATAAAATGGCTGTTCGGTTCCCAAGTACCTTGCTAAAGTAAAGTAACAAAGCACATGACCACCTGCTGGATGGACGCAGAAAAACGGACGCTTGTTACCTTTGGGTTGAATGGCTACCAGTGGTGAATTAGTATAAGTGCTGGTCGCATTTAGCAGAATTTCGCCTAATTGTTCAATTGTCCCATGTGTGAACAAGGTCGCTAAGGGAAGTTCTCGTCCAAATTTTTCGGCGATCGCACTCATTAGGGATATTGCTTTTAGGGATGTGCCTCCTAATTCAAAGAAGTTATCGCGCACACTGACGTTTGTTAAATGTAAAATTTCGCACCAAGTATCAGCAAGTTGGCGTTCTAAATCATTGCGCGGTAGAATAATACTTTCGCCAATTTTTTTAACAGCAAACTCAATCTGTGAAAGTGCTTTTCTATCGACTTTACCGCTAGGTGTCAATGGGATGCTATCGACAATATTAAACACTGTTGGCAGCATAAATTCAGGGAGTTTTGCCTTGAGGAAATCCCGCAAATCATTCACTAGGGGTTGTATCTCATGAGGCACAACATACGCAACCAAATATTGATTACCCTCGCAATCTCGTTGAATTACAACTACAGCTTCCCGTAATAGAGGTTGTTGCACCAAAATTGCTTCAATTTCCCCTAACTCAATTCTAAAACCCCGTAATTTAACTTGGTGGTCACAACGACCGATGTATTCAATATTTCCATCAGGTAAAAATCGTGCTACATCCCCAGTTTTATACATCCTTCCCTCTGTGAAAGGGTTATCTGTAAAACGCTCGGCAGTTAAATCTAAACGATTAAAATAACCTCTAGCTACACCAATACCACCAATGTAAAGTTCCCCAGCTACACCAATAGGAACAGGTTGCAGGTATTTATCTAAAACATAAATTTGTGTGTTAGCAATTGGACGACCGATGGGTACTGTATTATATTTATACAATAATTTAGACTGTGGTTGACATTGCCAAAAAGTGACATCAATTGCCGCTTCCGTCGGTCCATATAAATTATGAAGCTCGCAATTTAGACGTGTAAAAAACCTCTCCTGCAAATCCATCGATAGTGCTTCACCGCTACAAATCACCCGTCGTAGGGACTGACACTGCTGCGGAAGACTTTTATTTTCCAAAAATACGTGAAGCATTGAAGGTACAAAATGCAACGTAGTAATATTTTCTCCAGAAATAATATTCGTTAAATAAATACTATCGCGATGTCCACCTGGTAGAGCTATTACTAACCGTGCTCCTGTTGTCAAAGTCCAGAAAAACTCCCAAACTGAAACATCAAAACTAAATGGAGTTTTTTGTAAAACACTGTCATCAGATTTTAAACTATAAGCATCTTGCATCCACAACAAGCGATTGCAAATTCCACGATGAGTATTCATTACTCCCTTTGGCTTACCTGTCGAACCAGAAGTATAAATTACATAAGCCAAATTTTCTGGTTTCACCAATGATTTGGGGTTACTATCATTAGTAGAAGCAATTTTCTCCCAATCAGTATCCAAACATATTAATTTTCTTAACCCTCTCTCGTCACAAAAGAGAGATTCAATTAACTTACTTTGAGTTAATAGCACCGACACTTGGGAATCTTCCAACATGTAAGTTATTCGCTCTTGAGGATAATCAGGGTCTATTGGTACATAAGCACCGCCAGCTTTGAGAATTCCCAATAACCCGACAACCATATCAAGACTGCGTTCAATACAAATACCCACCAAATCATCAGGTTGAATTCCCAGATATTGTAAATAATACGCTAATTGATTAGCACGAGAATTAAGTTCGCTGTAAGTAAGTTGAGTATCAGCGAATTTTACAGCAACAGCATTGCCGTTTTTAGCAACTTGTGCTTCAAACATTTCATGAAGACACAACGATAAATCATAGTCAATTTTCGTATCGTTCCAGGAAAATAATAATTGTTCCCGTTCTTCATTACTTAATAAAGATAGCTTTGTTACTGGGGTTTGGGAATTAGCAATTATTGCTGTCAGCAAATTTTGGAAATGTCCCATGAAACGGCTTATTTCCGAACTATCAAATAAGTCAGAATTGTATTTGAAGTTACAAACAGCAGAATCATCCAAAGCTAAAACTTCCAAACTCAAATCAAATTCCGCACGTTGTAGGAGAATTTCAGAATAATTACAGTTTGAAGACTCATTAAATAATTTTTCTACATTTGTTAGTGTCTGTAGTTCTTGGTAAGCAAAAGCAACTTGGCAAATAGGAGAATGCGTAAAGTTGACATTTGGCTCTAATTCTTGAGCTAAAAGAGAAAATGTATATTCATTATGCTTTAAAGTATTGTTCCAAACTTCTTGGTTTTTTATAATTAAATCCTGCGAACTTTCCCATCCTTGTATGCTTAAGCGTAAAGGTAGTACATTAGAAAAGTTGCCAATAATATTTGAATCAACAATATCATGTAGCTGAGTTTGTAAGCCAATGGTAATATCTTCTTCCTGGGTGTAGCGATGCAATAAAATTTGCAGTATTACTAATAATATAACTGCCACATTAGTTTTTTCAGCCTCAGCTAAAGTCTGTAATTCTTTGTAAATTTGAGGCGTAATTGTCAAACTTTGTACAGCACCATTATAAGTACGTACTCCTGGAGGTGTAAGCAAACTTTTCATAGTTTTAAATGGTAGAAACGCATTGAACTTGAATATTAGCAGATTAACCGCACAGCGGAGTTATCCAAAAACAGGGGGACAGTTATCTTAAAGCAGCGGGACAGTTATCTTAAAGCAGCGGGCTGGAAGCTACAATAACAACAAAAAGCGGATATTTTATTAATATTTGAGTTACCTCCTCATCTCTCCCTTTACTTTAATCTCCACCTAATTCAACTAATTTGCCAATATTAAAATCTATTCGTATCCAGCCTCTTAGTCGTTGTAGATTTTGTAATAGAAGTAGGGGAATTTGCCAATGATGAACCATTAAAAATGGCAAAGGGTCAGTAAAACTAAAAATTGCATCCTTCCCACGGAAGATATTTCGCGACCAAGCTTGTAATCTTTCCCAAGAATTCACACTAGTCAGTCTCCAAACTTCATGATACAACCAATAGGTTGGCTTGCTGCTAGGTAAAGGTTGAAATGGTTCTCTATAAGTATCCTCACCAACATAGGCATCCGCAACACCGGGATGATTGTAAAACATTGTAATTGCCGAATGAGTTCGAGGATTGCATTCAATTGCATAAACTGCGCCATCTTCTGCTTGAATAAAATCAAAGGAAACTTGTCCAGTAATTCCCAAAGCAGCAATAAACTGTCTTACCCATTCTTGAATCTGGGGATGTTCCACCTGTTCATAATTGACTTGAAATGCTGATGAGTCGGAACAACAATGTAACCTCAATTCTCCATTACGCACCGTACTATGAGTACAATATTCTTTTCCAGGGATAAACTCTTGCATAATCCAAGGTTGTTCTGGACTAATAGGTAAACTTCTAACAAATTCAGCTGTCATCGCTGGTGTTTCGCAAGGAAGTTTAGTTAAATCCAAACGACGCACGGAGTCATAAGGAATACTCTTAAGAATATATTTACGTGTTTCTTGAGAAAAATCAAAATTAATAACTTGTTCTGGGCTAATTATTTTAAACGACTTTGGCATCGATAACCCAATTGTTCTTGCGGTTTCTGCGAATGCGAATTTATCGTCTAGCATTAAAGTAACATCAGCATCACAATGGAAAACTTGGCAATATTCCGAAAGTGCAGGTTTTACCAGGGAATCGTAATAGCTAGCGACTGGACTGCAAACAGGGACGTAAACATCAACATTTTCCTTTTTCACAATATCCAAAAGTGCTTGTATATAGCCTTCAGGATTTTTATGAGGTTCAGGTACTGTGTAAAAGCGACTCACAGCATTGGAAAAGCGATGTCCTGTTAACCAATATTTATGGGTTTCTACCAGAATAACGCGATGTCCGCTTGCGTAAAAAGAACGTGCCAGTTGTAAGGCTTTGGTCATTTTACCACCGCTAATCAAAACGGTTTTGGGTTGTTCGGCAAGAACTTTTTTACTAAATAATTTAACAAAACTACCGAAGAAAAGCGAAAACAATACAACTGTTGCGTTGATTGGTAGCGCTAACAATAACAATGTTAAGGTTCCGAGGTTTCGGAATAGCGCATCTATCCAAGGATAGGAATTTAAAGACTGCTTTAATGATGAGGGAAAAGGTAGAGAAATCACTGCTTTAGGGTGTGACTGTTGACTGGGGTGTAATTAGGTTTGTAGTAGCGCTTCAGCGCTAATTCTTACTTTCACATTATTGAAGAGGCGCTAAAGCGCTACTACGAACCTGAGGAGACGCTAAAGCGCTACTACGAACCTGTTCGTCGGATGATTGTTAAACCATCGCGTAATGGTAACAATACTTGTTCAACTCGATTGTCTGCTGCGACAACTCTGTTAAACTCGGTAATTGCTTTACCGTTGGGGGTACTCTCTTCGCTAGATAAATAAGGTTGTCCCTGCATCAGGGTGTTATCAACACAGATAATTCCTCCGGGTGCAAGTAGGCTGCTATCGAGTATGGTTTGGAAATACTGGACATACTCTTTTTTATCTGCGTCGATAAAGACTAAATCAAATGAATCGCCTTTTTCCGCTAATTTTTGCAAAGTTTCCAATGCTGGTGCGACTTCAATTTTGATTTTATGTCCGTGGGGTGAATTGTGGAAACAAGTTTGTGCGAAGCTGGCTACATAATCATCCACTTCACATGCCACCATGTAACCATCATTTGGTAATGCTTCTGCCATCGCTAAAGCAGAATATCCTGTAAACATCCCCACTTCAAGAATTCGTTTTGCTTTGGTCATGTGGACGAACATCTTTAAAGTCTGTCCTTCGACATGTCCCGAAAGCATTTCTTGTTCTAGTTGACGTACGGTTTCACCATCACTGAAACGCTGACTCCAATCTTCTGCACTAGTACGTTTTGCTAGTGCTGTCAATGCTTCCGACTCGGACGTGGTGCATTCATTTATGTATGGTTCCAGTCCAGCAGCAAGTTGATGTGCTTGTTGCAGTGCTGTCATTACTGATGCTGGCACTTTATGGGATGCAGCTAACTCAAGGACGGTTTGCAGTTGCTCGACTAAAATACCGTGGGGAGTTACAGGACGTGCGGGTTTAAGTTCAACGAGAGTGGTCATTGGGAAGTGGGGAATGGGGAATGGGGAATTGGGAGTGGGGAGTGGGGAGTCTCGTTTTATACGGTTGCCATTTCGGCTTCTTCTGTACCGATGTATGCATCGATGCCTTCACCAGCACGGGGTAATGTCGCACAAAGACGCTTGTGTTCTTGTAGGGCGGTCTCTAATTCCTCACGGGTGAGGTCATTAACAAAAAAGCAACTACCTATAGGATAAGGCATTGCAGCACGCAATTTGCCATCACGAGTTTGGGTAATTGATTCAGTTGCTTTCCACAATAGTTCACCATCAAGTAATGGATGGTCTAGGGCTAAACCTATGCGACTCATTAAAGAAAGAATACGGTCGCGTTCTTCAACAGTGATATAACCACGTTGCTCGGCTATTGTCGCTGACAAAGCCATATCAATATTCACTGCATGTCCGTGATACAGGGGTACACAAGGTGCTAATTCTAGCGTAGGACTCCAGGTATGTCCGTAGGCAATCACTCTGTCTAAATCTAATTCGTGCAAGTTGGGAGTTTCTAAATCCAACATAGTTTTGATGGCTTCATAGTTGACACGATGAGCAATTTCTCTTAGCTCTGGTGTGCCGTTGATGTAGCCAAAATGGCTCTGTAGCAGTTCTTCCCCATGTTCATACAACAACTCAAATACTTCACTGTTAGCAACAACGGCAATTTTCACTAACTCTGCCATTCCGTTGCGAACTTGTGCTATTGGTAGTGTCTTTAAGAAAGAAAAGTCCAGAATTACCTTCTCTGGTGCATGATAAGCACCCAAGCGGTTCTTCAGTTTTTTATGATTGACAGCGACTTTAATAGCAACACCTGCGTCAATCAAACCAATCAATGTTGTCGGAATTCTAATGTAGTTGGTACGACGACGATAAGCTGAACAAGCAAAACCCGCAACGTCAGTCACCAATCCACCACCGACCACTAGAACAGGTTCTTTTCTAATCAATCCAAAATCTGCAAATGCGTCCACAATATTTTCAAATGTGGCTAGCGTTTTGGCTGGTTCTGATATTGTGACAGGAAATACTTCTAACTCAATATCGTAGTAACGGAAATATGAGCGAATTTGTTCACCATACAAGCGATTTACATTGGCATCAACTACCACTAAACAACGTCCGTACTTGGTATAGCTGTCGGCAATTTCGGTGTTTTTAATATCAAACACCCCATTGACATACTCTAAGCTAAACTCAATTTTTTCGTAACCAGTAACGTTGAAAACTTTATCGGTCGCGGTAAAAGAAGCGGTAGGAATACCCATTGTTTCGTCCTTTAAATCCCAAAAATTGTGAATAAAAATTGATAGTATCGATACATTAAAATTCGATACTCGCAAGTGAATTTACATTGCTTTTAGATAACCAAGCAACGTAAAATTATATTTGGCAACAATTACATGAATTACACCTCAGATAATTACCTGAATAATTAAATAAATATACGCTCTGCAAATTTCTTGAATCTGTCTATTGCATGATTTATTCTCTCAACGCTAAGCCAGATTTATTGATATTTTCACAGCATTTACACAAAAATCAAGCCAGTACGATTCACTTTATGCCTTCTCGTAGGTTATACCATTTTGGATTCAAAATCTATCACTGAAACTTTTTTGATGAACTCATCTGTTTCAGAGATTTTTCCAATAGGTATTATTTACATACTGGCTAAATTTCAACTATCAAGGACTATTTACATAAGTCCTATCTTTAGATAGATGCAAATATTTTTGTTTGCATCACAAAAAAATTACTTAGTGGTATTTAGAGCCTAGACCAACATTGGCACTAACGCTGCAATTATGATTTTGACACCAGCCACTAAATTCACAATGGTTCTGACACCACATCCGACACCATATAAAGGGGCAAGTTTTGAGTTGCAAAAACTCGTATATCCTTGTCACCGAGTTTCCACTTGAGATTGCAACCCTGATTTATGCTCAGCTTGATGTTCTTCCGCATCTGCTTTAAACCTTATATCGCTTGTTCCGGGAATGATTTGAAATTCCACGTTCACCCCATACATAAATACATGATAAGGTTCAATGGACATAATCACCTTGCTAGTATTTAAATACTAACGTAAGCGACGTTCAACAATTTGAGTCACGAAACCTAAAGTCACGGAACCTGATTTGTTGATATTACCAACAAATCTCAGCTTACCTCTATACGGTATTTTATTGACCAACCTAAAGATTAATATAACTTATGATTAAGCAATATTTAAATAAATATTAAGTATTTTGATTATTGAGCGATTTTATAACTTAAGGGTATTGACTTTTACTCACTAATGCGTTTCCGGTAGGTTATTGTTTGGAAGACTCCAGAACTAACGTTCATCGTTTAATATGAGAGCATAAGGCCATATCAAAGCTTGGATACAATAACCAGCGATGATGACTAAATTTGCTACCCAAATAATTGGAAAGTTACTATATTCCTTTATTTCCTGTAGTTTTTGTCTTAGTTCCAACCATTGAATAACAATTCCCAAAAGGTAACAATTGATTGCTATCAAAAGTGAAATTGACATATAAATATTTCTCCTCTATTTTCAAGTAACATAAAAATATCAATCTTTTTAATAACTAGGGCGTGTTTTTAGTTTTTATGCATTTCGATAAGGCATCTGTTACATCTGTCTATAAGTCTTTGCTAGATTTTTGGGCAAAATGTTCCAACAGCAGTCGATGGACAAAGATGTAACCACCACCTACTTTTTGTAAAAAAATCCGTTCTGTTGCATAGTTTAAAAAGCGGGCATAATTCCAGGGAATATAACCTTTATAACAAAGAATAATCCGCAAAATTAAATGTTTAATGGAGGCTTCACCACCTCCTGCAGCGACTCCGAACCATAGCCCATACATTCCCCAGAAAAAACTATACCAACCTAATGCTCTGGCTGATATTCCTAGAACAATTAAGCCAATAAACCCGAAGATGATTGCATTTTTTACTGATTGCCAAATTCCTTGATTTGCAACAGTTTGTGTGGAAATACTTGGAGCAGTCAAACCACCAATTAAGCCATAAACTAACCCCAAACTTAGACCAAATGTTATACCACGAGTCCAAGAATAAAGTTGTATGTCAATAAATGTGGGGTCAAAAATTCTCCAATGAAGTGGGTGAAATAATAGTTCATAAAGCACTTTTACCAATAAACCTAAAATAGAACCAACAGTGATACCACGAATTATATTATTTATTCCTTTCTGCCAAGACCATTTAAGATTTTCAACAGTTCGGATGCGGTAAACACCAAAAATAGCCCAAAAAACCAAACCACTATATATAAGTAAAATTATCTGACGGCTTCTAGCGAAAAAACCTTCACTAATAACTAAACCTAAAATTATAAAGGTCAACCAAACAATAATTCCATAAATATATTTTTGTCTATTTGATTGCAACCAATCAGGTTGTATTCGCTCAATTAAAAATACAGTTTGTGACTGCTGTTTCAGTCTTTGCGCTAACCAAGCTAACCATTCCATCGACTGTTTTTGTGAGTATTGTGAATATTTATTTTTAACTCCTCGACGGTCAAACATTCTTTGGATATACTTATCAAATAAGTGTTGACGACGTTCTTCTAAGTTCATTCCTGGTAATTCTGTTACCGATAACCCCTGATAAGCAATAGTCATAATACTTAGCATCAAGGGTGATTTCGCTAATTCTTGAATTGTGCTATCTGCTTGTAATGCTATTTTTACAGCGACAAGTTCCGAACCTGCGCTGTTAAGATATTGATGAATTTGTTCTAAAGTTAATGGTTGAATAAAAACTGCTCCTTGAAAACGTAGACGATTGGATAAAGCTTCATAATCTTTGATACGGCTACAAACTACTATTTCTGTTTCTCCATATATCTGACTAAATTTATTAATAGCTTCAACACAGGTATCTCGACGTTCAATACTTATTTCGTCCAATCCATCTAATAGTAATAATAATTGCTGATTTTTTATTAAGTTTGTACCGATTTCTTTAGATACCTGATATTTAGTATTAAGCTCTCTAATAAGCCATTCGGCAATTTTTATTTTTTCGTTTGTCCATGCTGAAAGGTTAAAAATTACAGGAATTCGTTGGTTAGTATCTTCTTCTGCTAGTGTAATTAAATCGCGAGTCAGTTCTAAAAGTGTTGTTGTTTTTCCGGCTCCTGGTTCTCCTAAAATTAATAGAGTTCTTCCTTCTCCCATTTGTTGAAATAAGTCTATAATTTTAGTCTTTTGCGGTAAGGGTTGTCTTGCTTGTTCGAGAGTTTCCCATAGCATACCCCAAGGACGGTCTAAAGAGTCGAGTCGATTTTCTAGACCTAGTTCAATTAATGCTATTCCATGTAAAGAAGTTTCTAAAACACCTTTTACCCAGTAATTTTTGACTTTATTCAGTAATATTTGACGGTTGTTATATCCCTGCTTGCTGTAAGGTATTTTTGTTAATGAGGTTATTTCTTTGGTAGTTTCCTTAGAGGTTTGTTTAGCAGTAAAAATTGGAAGCAAAGCTGTTTCTATCTCGTAAGGATTAATTGTTTCTCTTTCCGATAGAGTTTTTTGTAACACATTGTCTTGGGGATAAACATTAGCTAAATCAGCTAACATATCTTTAGCTGTTGCATAACGTTCTTGTGAGTACGATTTAATGGCTTTATTTAAAATCGCGAATAATTGGGTGCTAATCTTAGTTTCTTTTTGCCAAATTATCTCGCCATTTTGTAGATTTATTTCAAACTCTTGAGGGTGTTTACCTGTTAACAAGTAAATCATCGTCATCCCCAAACTATAAATATCGCTAGAAAATATAGGTTTTCCTATTGCTTGCTCTGGGGGCATAAATCCGGGTGTCCCGAATGCTACTGAAGTCATAACTTCACCTTGGATATCGACTGAAGTATTCATGATTTCTTTAGCGATACCAAAATCAATTAAAACTGGTTGACTATCTTTTTGTCGCCAAATAATATTACTTGGTTTAATGTCTCGGTGGATAATTCCTTTTGTGTGGATAAAATCTAAAATTTTTAAAATATTTATTAGTATTTCTTTGACTAAATCTTCTTGGAAAATACCTTGATTTTTTAATTTCTCATTCAGAGTGACACCTTCAACCCATTCCTGGACTAAGTAAAAATGCTCATTATCTCTAAAGTAAGCATATAAATTAGGTATTTGCTCGTGACCCTCACCCAGTTGCTCTAAAATTGCGGCTTCTCTAGCAAATCGTTCCTGGACGAGTTGATAAACGTGGGGTTTGTTTGTGATGGGTTTGAGTTGTTTAATTACGCAAATGCGACTGGATGGGAGATGGGTGTCTTCGGCTAAAAAAGTTTCCCCAAAGCCACCCCTTCCCAAACCTTGAATGATACGGTAGCGATTACTCAGCAGTTTTGGTGTCATCTTTATCAAGAGTTTTGCTTTTATTTTTACTACATTGACAGTGCTTTTGGGGAAAATCAACTAAAAGATACCTAACCCCCCTAAGGGGAATAAAAAAATAATATATAGAATTATCGGGAAATATTGAATTTTTAAATTACTGTTGCAAAATCTACAGACGAAAAAAAAAATCAGTCGTAATTTGAAAATTACTATGCAGTCACAATCATTTATTCTCGATTACTATAACTGAAGTTAAACTTCAATAAATTATGTCTAATAATGGTAAATCACTACGTAAAAAAACAGTTTTAGTTACCGGAGGAGCTAATGGCATTGGTTATGAATTAGCATATTTTTTTGCTAAAGACGGTTATAATCTTGTCCTAGTAGACCGAGACGAACAAAAGCTGCTTGAAGTTACAGAAACATTTAAAGATAAGTTTGATGGTAATGTGAAATCTATCGTTAAGGATTTATCTATTTCAACTTCTCCATTAGAAATTTTTACGGAATTACAACAAGAATCTATCAAAATTGATGTACTCGTCAATAATGCTGGATTTGGAACTATTGGTTTTTTTAATGATACTAGTTTAGAAGATGAGTTGGGCATGTTGCAGGTAAACTTAGTATCTCTTACCCATTTAACTAAGCTTTTTCTTAAGGACATGGTGAAGCAAGGTGAAGGGAAGATATTAAATGTTGCTTCTACTGCTGCTTTTCAACCGGGTCCTTTGATGGCAGTTTATTTTGCTACCAAGGCTTACATCTTGTCATTTTCGGAAGCTATCTCTAATGAATTAAACGGTACGGGGGTAACTGTAACTGTTCTTTGTCCGGGACCGACAGAATCAGCTTTTCATGAAAGAACTGGTATGGCAGATACCATCTTAGTGAAAAATAAGAAAATGATGGATGCAAAAACAGTTGCGAAAATTGGTTATCACGGTCTTATGAATAACAGAACTATAGTTATTCCTGGAATAAAAAATCTTATCCTCTCAAAATCAGTTAGATTTTTCCCCAGAAAACTTGTGACTCAATTTGTGCGGAATATGCAGGAACTTCCGATTGAAGTACCTACTGTTTAAAGATAAGTCGCTAAGAAATACAGCAAATTTCAGGTTAGTGAAATACAAGCGGGTGGGCAAGGATGCCCACCCCACAATAGTCAATACTGCTCGGTATTATACTTCACTGACTTGAAATCCGCTGTAAATGTCGAATAGCTTACCTTACCTTAAAAATCCTAAAAGCTTTTCCCACCAGCTACGACTTACTTGACCCGAAAGTTTCATTTTTTCGCGAATATCTTGGATATTCCAATTTGTTAGTTTGGCAAGGGTTTGTGCTTCTTCTTCAAAGCGTTTGCGTAATGATTTTTTGTATTCCTTACCTGCTTGACAATTAACTTCACCTGTAAATGGGTGTTGCATGATGTAACGTCCTTGGAAATTTTCCCGGTTGCTGGTTTCTTGGAACATCAGGTCTTCTGGGAATTTATTACGGGTGTAACGGACATGCAAACGGGTAATATAAACGTTGCTATTTGGAATAGGACGACGACCACTAAATCCACCTGGGGGTAAAGGTTGGTCTTGGGGTGTGTCTAACCAAAATACACCAGCTTGTTTCAGTTCTTCGGGGTTGAGAGGTTCAGCGGAACAAGGGTCACAACTCCCCATATCCCAAGCATATTCCAGAAATGCAACTTTTTTGTCTTCTTTGGTATAGGCACTTTGGAATAAGGATTTGTAAAAGTCACCAAATTCTTTTTTGACAAATAAAGGTATGTTCGCATCCGAGGGGATTTTTACCGTGCGATAATTACTTAGTTCTGCTTGTCCTTTGGGTGAAAGAATATACGCGATTAAATCCTGTTCGGTTGTTGAATTAATCATCCCCAAACGAATTGGTAGCATGAATTTCGGTGATTGGTAAGAAATTTGCAACGGACGCAAAAATTCATAACCTGCTTGTTCAAATTTATCTAAGTTGACTTTCGCAACGAAAAACTTCATCTTTTGGCGAATATAAGGCTTAAGTAGCTGTTTCGCTCCTCTAGGAATTTTGTAACCATTGCGAATCAGCCAAGTTTCCAGACCATCAGATTCTTTGGCACTGAGGATGAGGATATCATATTCACCAACATTAAACCGTGCTTCCACAGTTACACCCAAACTCGAATCTCTTCTCCTACTTTCTCCCGCACTTCTGCTCATTGGTGCTGGTAATGGTCTTAGTGCTTCATTATATTCAACTTGATTACAAGGGTCTGGGTCAAAATATTCTACCAAACGTGGGGCACTAAAAGCGTCCAAACGTTCCATAATCTTGGGGTTGGCTACTTTGACTTGTTTTTCTTGTATGACTACGGGTACAGGTACAACTACTGCAAAATCTTTAACATCACCCTGGAAATCATTTGCCATCGTTAATACTGTGCGACCGCTATCACGGGCAATTATCACTTGTGAGGCTTTGTTGTAGAGCTTGGTGTCAGCTTTTGCAACATAAAATCCACAAAATGCCCAAGCTGGAGATACAAAACCCAGCACAATTATCAAAGATAATAATAAGGAAATTAAGGCTCGGAAAAGTTTCATACTTTTTGTACTAGTTGTTAGTCGTAGAGAGGTTATGTAGAGACGTTACATGCAACGTCTCTACATATTGGGTTTCCTCGTTTTTCCATGCAAAACGCGGTGCTTTCCAAAGAAAATCAATCAAAGCTGTAAATGGAGCTAGGGTAAAGAGTGCCCAAAATACGCCGGTAGATACAAAGAAATTATTCCTAAGAATAAAAGTTAAAATGGCGATGCATGTTGCCCACAATATACGTCCCCAACGAGAATTAGGGATAGACCGGAGGTCGGTTACCATAAATAGGGCAAACAGTAGTAAAGAACCACTCATCAAACGATGCGAGAAAACATCCCAAGTCCAGCCCAGCCAAAAATTACGAATTGCTTCTAATATCCCGTAGGCTCCCAAAAATGCGGCTGTAGTATCCCAGCGTCCCACCCGTTGGAGAATTAGACCCCCAGTTCCAGCAAATAACAGTCCGTACCACCAATCATCTCCCCATTGTCCAGGGGAAACCCAAGCATCAGAGGTGAGTACTAATGCTGAAATAATGCCAAAGTTGCCAGGATTAAAGAAGTGCTTATTGCCGATTTTAAATAGAAATTTGCTCGTTATTGCCGCAATAGCAGCTAAAGCCATCGTCGTCCAATGGTCTGCTCGTAATAGCAAACTTAATCCTAAAGCTGTAATTAAGGGAGAACGGATATTAATCTTTGGCGTTTCTGTTTCTGCTGATGGCAAATGAGAAATGATTAAGGACAATAGCCATTGCGCTGATAAGCAAGTGGTAATTGTTATCAGTATAAAGCTTGGATGTAATGTCCAATCCCTTGTACCTATGCCTAATGCTAGGAACAAAGATAGAAATAGAATTTGAAAATCGCGTATATCTTTAAACAACATTACCCGTTTAGTTAGGTATTTTTCTGGGATGAGTTCTAATCTAGACGGTAAAAGTTGATTTGAGTGCCTTCGTTACAGAATTTGTTACATCTTCTTTCTGAATGATGAAGAAGCCATGTTTTATGTTTAAAGTTCTACCAAAAATTTGCAAACTATAATATAGAAAAAATAAATTTACTAAACATAAAGACCGTACGAATACGGCCTCTATAAATACTTAAGTACAAATGATTAATTACAAACTTATGTAACCTTAATGGACTAGCCCTGCACGCAAAGCCCGGACGGCTGCTTGTGTACGGTCTGCAACACAGAGTTTACTCAAAATTCCTCTAACATGAGTTTTGACAGTACCCACAGTTAAAAAAAGTCTTTTAGCAATTTCCGCATTATCACATCCAGCAACAATCAACTCTAAAACTTCCTTTTCTCGTTGAGTTAAGGGAAAGGTTTCTATTGTTTTTTCAACTTCTGTGTCTAGACCTTCGATTATTACCCTTTTTGAGCTTGTTCCTCCCGTAACGTCATCTTGCCGTACTTGGCGTAATACGATATCTGCAATTGCTGGGTCAATCCAGGGACTACCTGTGTAAGTTGTTTTTACGGCATCTATTAATTTATCGCTCTCGATATCCTTCATGCAGTAGGAGTCTGCTCCCGCTCCAAAAGCAGCTAGTACTGCATCTTCGCTGTTCTGCATTGTTAAAATCAATAGTTTTGTTGTATGCTCTCCACTATCTTGTTGCAATTGTCTGTACTTGCGTGTCAATTCGATACCATCCATACCGGGCAAACCGATGTCGATAGTAGCAACATCAGGCTTAAGCGTCTTCAAAAGCTGCAACCCATCGTTAGCGTTAGCTGCTTCGCCAACAATTTTTATTTCGGCTTCGGCTTGTAAAGCAGCCCTTAAGCCCATCCTAGTAAGGTTGTGGTCTTCAATCACAACAACCTTTATCTCACTCATGGCTGTTACCTCTTCCCGAATCTATCTAAAGTACAGAATAAAATAACTCTGCCATTTTATCCGCAAATTTATATAAAAGTACAAGAATTATTGAGTTGTGCAAAAAAATTATAGTATGATAGGGGAATTAAAAACTTTTGCTTTGCTCACTATCAAAAATTTACCATACACAGTAGATTATCTAACGTAATAATTTTACACATCACTCGCTAGATAGATTTACATGAAAATAAAGTCAAATCAAAAATTATATATAATTTGGTTTGCTTTTATTACTATACCTTTCATATAAAAAAGTGTTTGCAGGTAACACCTGTAAACACTAAACAAAGGGAAGAGATAGACACGTCTTTTCAAAACTATGAACTTCTTAAAACTGATATAGTTATCATTCAGTTTTTAGTCAAGAGCCTTTTTAACTTCGTCTTTTACATTTTCAGCAGCATGACGGACTTTAGATTCGCCTTGTTTTGCTTTACCTTCAGCTTTATCATTGGGGTCGCCTGTAACTTCGCTAGCTGCTTCTTGCACTTTACCTTCAACGTTTTTAGCAACAGCTTTTGCTTTATTTTCCAAACTCATGATTTTTATCCTCTGACTTTAATTAACTGTTTTACAAGGGCTTGTTAAGCCATTCAATATTTGTATAGTATCTTTTTAACTAATTTCGGTATTCTATCTAGAGAATACAGTTAATCAAATTCTTATCATCCTTTATATGTAGCTTATTTATACCTAGCGCCCTCTAAAGATTATATTCTCCAACATCAGTTACTACCTTAAGATTTTTTGATATTATTTCGCCAGGTAGAGCGAGAAAGACAGGATGAAATTTTAATATAAACACAGTTAGAAACGAATACCAGAAAACAGATAACACTTAAGGAGTAATTGAAATGGGTAACATAATCGCTTGGTTGGTTTTAGGTTTGATTGCAGGTGCTTTAGCTAAAGCATTTTATCCAGGTCCCCAAGGCGGCGGCATTTTCTCCACCATTGGACTAGGTATTTTAGGAGCTATGCTAGGTGGTTACCTAGGTCAAGTCTTATTAGGTAGTAGTGCTGCGGCAGGTGCATCCGTTGGTGCATTATCTATAGGAAGTATCTTTTTCTCTGTTCTTGGTGCTATGTTGTTGATTTTCCTCTGGGGTTTATTGACTCGTCGAGCAGTATAATCGCTTTTATAGAATTTATACTACTTAATCGGCGTAACTTTAATTTTCGATATGAGATTGTTTTCAAACAGTAATATAGCAGTTTAAATCACAATTTAGCTATTGGGGGGGTTGGAATAATAAGTAATTCCAATTCCCCCTTTTGGTCACTACAATTCATAGGTTGAGTTATCCGAAGCGGACGCTAAGCGTTCGCGCAGCGTGCCGCTTCGGCATACGTTCCTCAACCCAACTTTCCGGTCGCTTGTTGGGTCATCTGAAGCGGACGCTACGCGAAGGTTACATATTGAACTTTATGCGTATTCTATCTGGAGGATTAATTTTTAGTTGAAAGATAGCTTCTATAGAATGGTAGATATTTATTCCACAGATTGATTTTTATAGCAGTATTTTTCGGTACAAATTGATTAGTAAATCTTTCACAGATGAATCAAAAAGTAAAAAATGTTTGGCTTAGGTCAACAAACTTACTTTACCAATATCTAATTTACCAATCTCTAAGTTATTTGTGTTTCATCATTAGTCGAGAATAAACTATGAAGACTAAACAAGAATATCAAACAGAAATGGAATCACAAATGGCGAAACTACAAACTCAAATTGATGAGTTGAAAGTTAAAGCTTCTCTTGCTAAAGCTGATGCTAAAGACAAATATCACGAACAGATTGAAACTTTAAATAGCAAGTGTCAAACTGCTCGCGGTAAATTACAAGAACTCAAAGCATCTAGCAATGATGCTTGGGAAGAAATAAAAGTAGGTTTAGATAATGCTTGGAACGAATTACAATCTGCTTTCAATCGTGCTTCCAATCGTTTTGAATAGAAAGTAACTTAGATATTGGTAGATAACAATTAAAACTACCCTAACTTACTTTAATTTTTGGTTCATTTTGATTAAATAGGAGAAAAATCATGAGTTTTGTTCGTTTTATTCAACCCATTGTTCGTTCTTTCCGCTTTGTAATTGCCGCTGCTTTATGTGTAACTTTACTGTTCTCTAACGCATTTCCTGCTGCTGCAATCGGTACAAATAAAAGTGCCCCCGATGAAGCAACTACACAATTAAACAATATTCAAAAGGGAACTGATGAGGTTGCTAAGTCTGACCCTCTTTCCTTAGAAGAAACACAAGCAAGAACACAAAACGGACTTAATGAAATTCAGGGAGATGCTGATAAGGATAAAATGTATCGTCCCAGCAATTCCAAGGATGCAAGAACTGTGGAAGACCAAGTAGGCAATTTATTGAATAAGGTAACCAAAGACAAATAGAAGAAACCCCAATCCCAGTAAACCCTACTCCCAACCCCCAGTAAACCCCACCCCCAACCCCCTCCCCGTTTACGGGGAGGGGGCTACGATTTATGATAAATATTTTCAAAAATCAAAAATTAATTATATTTTTTCTCTTTATTTTCGTAGCCCCCTCCCCCCCAGGGGGGAGGGGGTTGGGGGTGGGGTTTCTTGTGTGGTGCGAGAAAGAGAGTGGGGTTTCTTTTGTACGCACCAATATCCTCACCCATCTCTTCCTGCCAAAATTGCGATCGCTCCAACCAGTTCATCTGGCACAATGGGTTTGGACATATATAGATTAAATCCAGCTTCGATTATTTGTTGCCGTTCTGCTTCTTGAGCGTAGGACGAAATAGCAACAATTGGTGGAGTCTGTATCCCTCTATTTTCTGCAAACTGTTTAACTTTACGGATTAAACTATACCCATCTTCCTCAGGCATATAAATATCACTGAGTAAAACATCCGGTATAGATTGACTCATCATATCTAAAGCTGCTGCTACCGATGCCACAGATGTTACCTCGGCTCCATAAATCTTAAGTACCGAGTCTAACAATTCGCGGCTATCAGCTTCATCTTCTACAACTAATACATGTATACCTACAAGAATATCAGTATCTGTAATTTCCACGCTATCGCTAATAGCATGACTGGCAGGTAGTTTATATTCCGGTTTCGCTTGTACCCCTGCAATAGGAAGCTCAACAATAAAAGTCGCACCTTTCCCTTCTCCTGCACTTTCTGCCCAAACCCGACCCCCGTGCAGTTCTACTAAATAGCGAACAATTGCCAATCCTAATCCCAAGCCACCAAAGCGTCTAGTTATCGAGCCATCTTCTTGCCTAAAGCGGTCAAATATATGAGGTAAAAAGTCTTTATTTATACCAATACCGTTATCACTAATTTTAAGTTGGACATACTTCATAGAAGAATCACCAAACATAGAAAGAGGGAAAAACGAATATCTATTTTTTTCTTGCCTTGAATCGCAACTTTTTTGCAAACAAATTTCTACTTGTCCACCATTGGGTGTAAACTTAATGGCATTAAAAAGTAAATTCCAGACTATTTGCTGAAGTCTCTGGACATCACCAGAAACAAACCTTGCATTTAGGTCGATTTTGACATCAATATCAATTTCTTTAGCTTCAGCAGCAGGACGCACCACTTTTAATGCAGATGCAATTACAGCACTAATGTCTGTAGGAGATACTTCTAATTGTAAATTACCCTTAATAACATGAGCGGTATCTAACAAGTCTTCCACTAAGTGAAGTTGTGTTTTAGCACTACGGGTAATTGCTTCTAAACCACGACATGTCATATTTTGGTCTACAAATTTTTTGCTAAGAATATTAGACCAACCTAAAATAGAATTTAATGGTGTCCGTAACTCATGAGAAAGAGTAGCTAAAAATTCATCTTTCAGACGAATCGCCTCTTCTAAATGTTGCGCGTTCCTTTTTTGAATATTTTCAAATCGCTTACGTTCGGTAATATCTTCCACCAATCCATCAACAAAAATATTTCCTTCTTCTTGGGTAAGAATAACATTCCAAGAAACCCAAACAATACTTCCATCTAACTTTTGTAACTGAATTTGTTGCTGTGAAACTTGCCCTTGTTGCTGCAATTGTTCTAATACTTGGTTCTTTTCTGTTAATGGGAACAAAATGTGATGAAGGTTATGTGCTTGTGCCTCTGCTAAGCTTTTAACTCCTAAAAAATCTAAAAATGTAGCGTTTGCCTCCAACAAATATCCATCTAAAGTAGAGCGGAATACACCCACATTCAGTCTGTTTAACAACGAATGCAAGCGAATTTCCAATTCTTGAGATTTACGTCGCTGTTCAGCTCGTTCCAATGCCAAATTTACAGCGGCTATAAGACGAACATAGTGTTGAGACGACTTAACCACATAGTCGTCTAACCCTGCTTTCATGGCTTCTACCGCTACTTCCTGGGTAGCAGAGTTAGTAAACATAACTACCGGACAATCAGGACAGGCAGATTTTATCTCCTGTAATACTGTTAAACCATCGCTCCAAAATAACTGATAATCAATGATAGCAAGGTGAAAATTTTTAGTTATAAGTGCTTGAGCAAAACTTTGAGTATCTCTAATTTGTTCTACTTCTAAATCAAGAAACTCTTTTTTGAGTTGCCGAATCACTAATAAGCGGGTATCAGGACTATCATCTATCAATAGAACTCGCAACATAGTATTAAATCAAATTTCAATTATTTTTTTACTAATTACAAATCATATTAACAATAGTGGAACTGATATCGCTTCCGTCTTGAGCAAGTATTTATGTAAATTATCTACCTCCTTTAGATAATTGGTAGCTCAATCCAAAATTGCGAACCTTGGTTAACAACAGATTCAACTCCAAACCTTCCTCCCATGCGTTCCATAGCTTTACGTACAATTGCTAGCCCAATACCAGTTCCTGAGTATAAATCAGACCCATGCAATCTGTTAAATACTTCAAAAATTCGCTCCTTAGACTCTGACGGTATACCAATAGCATTGTCTTCTACCCAAAGACGTATATATCCTATTTCTTGAGTAGCATATATTTTGATTTGTGGAAATACATTAGGAGCAACAAATTTAATAGCATTAGATAAAAGATTTGTAACTACTTGAAGCAAATAAAAATAATTGCCTAAAACTATAGGTAAAGATTCCTGTACTGTTATTTTTGCTTGTTTTTCTATAATTTTTAAGTTTAACTGCTTTAAAGAATCATTAACAATTAATGCAAGTGATACGGGTTGAATAAGTATTTCTTGATTGCTGAGTCGGCTGTAGTCGAGTAAATTTCGAGTTAAACGCTCCATGTGCTGGGCATTGTTGACTATTCTCTGTAAATAGTCAACAGCAGTTGGATGTTGTTGGTTGCCATAATCCTCTAGTATTGCTAAAGCAAACCCTTGAATTATCCGCAAAGGTTCTTGTAAATCATGAGAAGCTGAATAAGCAAAAGCTTCTAACTGACGGTTTGCTTCTTCAAGTTGATTTGTACGTTTTCTGACTCGCTGCTCTAAACTTTTATTAAGTTGCTGAATTTGCGTCTCTTGCTCTTTACTTTCAGTAATATCTTGAGCAAACCCAGCTTGACGATGAATTTCTCCAGCTTGGTTGCGAATAGGAAAACCGCGAACATTAATCCAGCGTATACTACCGTCGGGACGGATAATCCGATATTCTATATCAAAATGCTTTTTAACATTGTCCCTTAGATTTGCAAGAACTTTTGCTCGGTCATCTGAGTGAATGCTTTGAATAAAAGAAGAGAAATTCTCATATAAACTTTCACAAGTACGTCCCCAAACTTGCTCATAAGCGGGACTAATATAAATAACTTTATTTTCTTTTACATCGCACATCCAGAAAACAACGGTTAGATTTTCTGCTAGTTGTTGCCAAAGGATATCATTATTTTCTTTAGATTTTTCCAATTCAAGATAGCAACTTATGACATGATTTAATTTTCGGAAAGTTGTTGCTCCAAATAGTAATATTAATCCACAGCCAGTAGTATTTAGTAGAATAGTTCGCTGGAAGTCAGTTTCAGCTAATCGTGAGTTTATACTCATGAAATCTTCCGCATCTGCTTCCATTTCTTTGATAATGCTGCGGATATTATTTATTATACGATGTTTCCCAAGATTAGCTTTTGTCTTCGGTAAAGCGGCTTCATCTTCCTGGCTTTTTCTAAGTTGAATTTTTTTTTCCCACTCAGAAATTTGTGCGGTAATTAGTGGCTTTAAAAGATTAAATTTATATTCCTGCTTAAGATTATCTCCAATTAGCACTTGCAAAGAGTCAAATTTAGAGTTAATTTTATTAATAGCTGTTTTATAAGATTCTAAATATTCTTTGTTTCCTGTCAGCAAATATCCCTGTTGACCGATGCGAGAATCTTTTACATCAGAAAACAAAGTACGAATTTCTACTACAGTTTGTTGAGTATTTTTTAACTCTAAGCTTATTTGATGTAGCTGTTGTATATTTTGGTAAGAGACTAAGCTGCAAAGAATTATAATGAATAAGACTAATGTTAATAATACTGTTGTTTTACTATCAATTGACCATTTCATAACTTTTGCCGCTGACTGGGAGCGTAACACTCTAGTTTGTTTTTGCAGAATGTCTTTACATAGCTCCTGATTAAGGTTACTAAAAATTACTAATACTTTTAATTAAAGACACTGATTATTTAAGAATACGATTTATGTTAAGTATTCTTTGATATTTCTAAAATTATTTAAAATTGGTAGCATAGGTTAAATTGAATTTTTAATTTGTTTATAGTTTATATTTAAACATAAACTTCAATTCGTTTCTATGTCGGGAGAGGGAAAAAAGACTCTAACTTAACTCATATTTTTACTTCTCATCCGTGATTTTAGAGACGTGAAATTTCACGTCTCTACATCTTTGGAGGGGGAGGTCTACTCGGTTATTAATTGACTGTTCTGTTTGCTTTGTAATGGCAATGCTTCTGAGTTGAGATGTAAATTGGTAACAGTGACACCCAAAGTAGTTAGGGCTATAAAGGAAATTCCTGTTAACCACTTTACCTGAGAGCGCAAATATTTATTTTCTTGACTCAGGTTATCTATCCGTTCAGGTAAATATGGTTGATTCTCTAAAACTTCTACAGCGACTTTTGTTGGTACAATTTGAGAATTATTAAAAGTGACTTGTGAATGTAACCAATTATTGATTAATTGTGGACAATTTTTTTTAAACCATTTCCAAGCATATATTTTCATGGCTGGTTTAGACATTCTGGCAATTAATTTTGTAAAACGATTGAGGGGACGAGAGCGTAGTTTTTGATTTATTAAGTTGACTGCAGCGACATCATAAAGACGGTCTAATATTAACTTTATGGTTGCTTCTTGGTCATTAGTCAAATTTTGTAGTAGTGTTAATGTCTCGTGCATCCGCTCTGTTTCCAGTCGCTTTTCCGCTGATAACTCTAAAGTTTCTTTTTGCTTATTCACGGCTGTTATATAAGTATCTTACTATCCTCAATATCATATTTTTATTATGTAAATTACGGCTATCCATCCCTAGTAAGAATTGCGACCCAACCCAGTACTGCTCCGGTTTTGCATATTCGTAGGTTGGGTTGTTCGCGTAGCGTGACGCTTCGTCATGGCTTTGCGTTCGCGCAGCGTCCGATAAAAGATAACCCAACAAGTACAACGAAATGTTGGGTTGAGTGGAGCTACCCAACCTACAAGCGTTCCCCAAGAAGTTGTGTAACTACGGCAACTAGTTCATCTGGTTCAACTGGCTTCGATACGTGTTTCTGAAACCCTGCCGAAAGTGCTTGTTGATAGTCGTATTCCCCTGCGTAAGCTGTCACAGCAACTGCCGGAATACGAGCAATTTCTTCTGACTGCAAATTTCTAATTTGACGCATCAACATATAACCATCCATTTCTGGCATTCCGATATCACTGACGATGATATCTGGTTTAAATTCTGTTAATTTTTGTAATGCTTCCAACGCCGATGCTGCTTGGGTAACGGTAGCTCCACCCATCTCTAAAACAAAGGCAATAAAATCTCGCGAATCAATATCGTCATCAACAACTAATATTTCTACTCCGAGGAGGTTTTGGGAATTTGAGTCTACTTGTCCTTCCTCACTCTCGTCTTCTCTACTTATCGCCTGAAACAATGGTAGTTTTACCGTAAAGCTGGCTCCTAAATTTTCTCCTAAGCTCTCTGCTTTAACGGTTCCACCATGCATTTCTGTTATCTGTCGTACAATTGCTAATCCTAATCCCAAACCACCAAATTTTCTGGTTGTTGCACTATCAGCTTGGCGAAAATAGTCAAAAACCCAAGGTAAAAAGTCTGCACTTATACCTTTACCTGTATCAGTGATAGTAATTTTAGCATAGTCTTGAACTTCTTCGAGAGTGATTTCCACCCGACCGGCTTTAGGTGTAAATTTAACTGCGTTGCTGAGAAGATTCCAAAAAACTTGTTGTAAGCGACCCCCATCACCTGAAACCATACTAGTATCAGCTAGAACTGTTTGAATTTTAATATTTTTAACTTCCGCTGTTAAACGTACTGTTTCCAAGGCTGCTAAAATTACCGATTTCAGGTTAACTGTATCTATATTTAAAGTTAGCTTGCCTTGCAAAATACGGGAAACATCTAATAAATCTTCAATTAATTGTGCTTGCAACTTGGCATTACGCTCGATGATTTCCAAGGCTTCAGCCATCTTTCCTGGATTTAAATTACCCCTTTTTATTATTTTCGCCCAACCTAAGATGGGGTTAAGGGGGGTACGAAGTTCGTGAGAAAGAACGGCCAAAAATTCATCCTTGATACGATTAGCTTTCTCTGCTTCCTCATAAGCGGCTTTCTGCTTTTGCAATGAATCCCGCAAAGCTTCTTCTGTTCGTTTTTTATCATGAATATCCGTACATGAACCAAACCATTTGAGAATTTTGCCACCTTCATCCCGTAGTGGAAATGCCTGACCAATAAACCAATGATACTGCCCATCGCTAGCACGACGAAATCGATACTCTATGTAATAATCTTTACCTGTGCTTAGCGATTCATTCCAAATATCTAAACACCTTTGCTTGTCGTCTGGATGTAACAAGTGACTCCAACCCCAACCTTGGGTTTCTTTTAAAGTCATACCTGTATACTCGCACCAGCGTTTGTTAAAATAATCGTGGAAACCGTCTGCTTGGGTTGTCCAGAACATCTGTGGCATTGTATCTGCCAAAGTACGAAAATTTAACTCGCTTTGCCGTAAATTTTCTTCTACTTGTTTACGGTCGCTAATATCCTGAACTGTCCCCATCATTCGCACTGGGTTACCATCTACATCATAGGTAGCTCGACCTTTTGCGGCAATCCAATGCAGGCTACCATCAGGCCACACAGTACGGTATTCGACATCATAAATAGTTTTTTGGGCAAGAGCGCAGGAAACAGCTTCGTCAGTAAATTCGCGGTCGTCTGGATGTAAGCAATTCAAAAAAAGCTGGTAACTAATTTGTGTATCTACAGTTAATCCAAATAGAGCCTTACATTTGGGAGTCCAAACTAATTCGTCGGTGGTTAAATCCCAAAACCACATACCTAATTCTGCTGCTGCCGTAGCTAAGCGAAAACCTTCTTCACTTAGTTGCAACGCTTCTTGGTTTTTTTTGTTTTCGGTAATATCCTGTATAATCCCTATAATACCTACAATAGAGTCATCATCGTCACACCAAGGATGCTTTTTTGATAATAGCCACCGCGTTATTCCTTGGTGAGAAACTTTTTCTTCGTAAGTACAAGACTCCCCTGTGCGAATAATGCGCTCGTCGTTTTGTATAATTTGTTGAGCAATATCCGCTGGAAATAATGTAACGTCATCTTTACCTAACATTGCCTCAACAGTTGTACCAAAGTATTCCGCAGCAATTTCATTGGCAATAACATAGCGTCCTTGCAAATCTTTAACAAAAATAGCATCCGATGTACTTGAAAGAAGCGCTTGCAATATGTTAGTCATTTGCACCAATTTTGCTGGGCTATCCCTTGAATTAAGGCATAAACTTACAAATACAATTTTACAACATGATAAAACATCTATCGTATGATAGATGTTATAAAATCATTAGTATACTTTTAGGGAAAAGCTTCATATCAAATTTGGTTAATCATTATTGCCATTCTCTATCTTCAAGTTCCTTAGTTGGCAACAATAAAGTTGCTTCAATTTCTTGCCTGATAGCAGCTGTCACCTCACAATTGCTATTCAAGCAATCGAGCAGTAGCTGATTGGCATCATAGTAGCGTTGTAGCACTTGCTGTTGCTGTTGGCTAAACTGCCAGGGGTGGTTAATATTACGATAGTCAATGATTGTCGTTTTTAACCTACATTCCGCACCCAAACTGTCACAGAAGTGTTTTTACTGACTATTTTCTCTATATGAAGAGTAAAAAAACACTGACGTTGCCTGTATAGTCACATTATTTACCTATCTCAGATGATAT
>JAESGU010000127.1_pt1 | contig 39626 bp, 39 predicted proteins | sample 9266271 | NCBI WGS metagenome assembly JAESGU01 (sample SAMN15740544, study PRJNA653495) | algae metagenome | isolation source: Scytonematopsis contorta HA4267-MV1 and co-occurring heterotrophs from mud... | place: USA: Palolo Valley Trail, Honolulu, Hawaii | collected 2009-07-25
CTGTATCGCAGCTAGAAGAATTGCTAAAAAAATTGCTAAACGAAGGTGGACTGATTATTAAATGGGAGCGTAAGATTAAAAATAAAGGCAACGCGGTTTATTAAATTTAGCTGCGTAGCAGCTTAAAGGTCAGAATCCGCTTGCCGTGTTACATAGCTGGGTGCATCTGATTCTAAACTGCCACCAACTTTATACTCATAGTCTCCCGTCATAATTTTGTTTATATATAGATAAAAATTATATCGATACCTATCTTGAGTTTAATTTATAGAATATTGAGTTCTTATTGATATTGTTATTGAGTTGTGATTAACTTTACCAGATAAATACTTATCCTGTAAGCTAAATTGTGTAGTTTGTTTATTACTCAGCTATGCCACGCGGAATCAGAGTAAACACAGAGTGTATTCCCCTAGTCAAGCAAAGAATGTTACAAAAAGGCTTTGCCCGTCAAATCGATTTAGCTGAGAGAGTAGGTCGCAGTCAATCTGTAATTAACTTTTTCCTCAATGGTAGGACAGTTGAATATCTCAACTTCTATGAACTTTGTCAGGTATTAGGTTTTGAAGTTCAGGAAATTGCTGATTTTGAAGCGCTGGCAAGTGTGTATACAGAAAAAACGCAAAAAATAAATAGTCCCTCTTCTTCCTCGTCTCCTTTACCTTCCCCCGTTGCAACTTCCGACTCCCCATCTTTAACTCTCGAACTAGAATATCCAGAAGGAGAAGTGCCATTAGATTCTCCCTTTTATGTAGAACGTGCTTCCATCGAACAGCGTTGTTACGAGGAAATCAAAAAACCTGGTTCTTTAATTCGCATCAAAGCACCGCAGCACATGGGGAAATCTTCACTTCTGGCACGGATTCTCCAACAAGCTGAAAACCAAGGTAATAAAGTAGTAACCATCGATTTTCAGATAGCAGACGAGGAGTTTTTCTCCGACTTAAATAAATTTCTGCGCTGGTTTTGCGATACCGTCACCGAAGCAGTCGCAGGAAATAATCGAGAATTACTAGAAAAATTGCTGCAACAACTTGATGAGCATTGGAAATCTGGACAGCGCTTTGGCTATATGAAGTCTTGTAAAAATTACTTTGAGCGCTATTTATTCCCAGAAATCAACCAACCGTTAGTTTTAGGGTTAGAAAAAGTTGATAGATTATTTGAATATCCCAAAATTTACAAAGATTTTTTTGGATTATTGCGTGCGGTTCACGAAGAAGCCAAACGTCGCGATATTTGGAAGCAATTAAGATTAGCGCTTGCGTATTCTACCGATGCTTATGTACCAGTCGATATCAATCAATCACCATTTAACGTTGGTTTAGCGTTGGAATTACCTGAATTTACCCACGAGCAAGTCAAAGATTTAGCCCAACGTCATCAACTAAATTGGAGTGATGCAGAAGTACTGGAGTTGATAGGATTGGTGGGAGGACACCCTTTTCTGGTACGTTTAGCTCTGTATCACATTGCCAAGCAAGAGATAAATTTAAAAAACTTTTTGCAAACGGCATCAACAGCAGCAGGTATTTATAGTAAGCATTTGCAACGCCAAGAATATATTTTGCAGCAACAGCCAGAATTAGAGCAAGCAATGCAAGAGATTGTTGCAAACAGTCATCCTGTAATTTTAACAACAGAAATCAGGTTTAAATTATATAGTCTGGGATTGGTCAAGTTACAAAATGATGAAGTCATACCTAGATGTGAGCTATACCGTCAATATTTTCATACTTCCACAAAAGACAATAAGAAAACAATTAACTAAATTAACTCAATAATATCTCCACCTTGTACTCAAGTCGCCGCAGTGTTTGATGGAATTGAGTAATTTATATATTGGAATAAATAAAAATGTATTCCGCATTGTTTCTTATCACGCATTATTTCTTATCAATGACTACAAATTACTACAACAAATCTCCACAATTAAATAGCGCAGACAAGAATGAGCCTCATCTCTACTCTTGCGCTCGTGCCACATCATCTTCACAGAAATTGGTGTATGCTCAAATGGTAGTTCTGTTAAATATAAATCTTCTGCAAAACTACTATTCTGTACGCTACGATAATTAACAGCCGCAATTAAATCGGTATTAGCAAGTATTTCCGGTACTAATACAAATTGATTTACTGTCATAACTATCCGACGCTGCAATCCTTTTTCTTGAATAATTCTATCTACAAATCCCGTTGCTTCTCCCGTAAGTGTAACAAGTAAATGATTTGCCCTAACAAATTTATCTAACGTTAATTTCTCCTTAGCAAGCGGATGGCTTTTCCTCATTCCGCATAAATAATAATCTGTAAACAAACTTTGAGTAACAAGTCGCGGTTTTGTTGCTGAAACTGCACCAATTGCCAAATCAATTTCGTTATGTTCCAGCATTGCTACAGCATCAATATTGGTACGTTGCGATGTTGGCACAGAGCAAAACAATGGTGGATGCCGCAAAAAAAGCAGGTGTAAAACATATTGTGCATCTGGGTATTTTTGGAGAGTGGGACTGTACCGACCCCCACTTCGTTTGGCATCAACTAATCGAGCGATATATTGAAGCGAGTGGTATTGCCTGGACGCACCTGCACCCCAATGTTTTTATGGAAAATTTACTAGGTCTTTTACCTATAAAAGATAGCCAACTTTCTATGTTTTGGGGCGACCGTCGTGTGGGTCAACCATGAATCTAGAAGAGTTGCCAGGAGCAGAGTTTATTTTACCAGGAATAGACGACCTTCATAATGGCAAGACAAATACAGTTGGAGCACTATTAATTGCTATCGCAGCAACGCGCTTAACCAAAGCAGGCTTAGATTTCCCAAAAGAGCGTTTAGTAAAAGAGCCTGAACTGGCTTTGTATGGACTTCTTCAAGAAGAACGCCCTAATGCCTACTCTTATTACAATGCCTTGTTAAGGAGGCTTACTAGTTTTTGTCATGCTCTTGAACTTAGTAATAAATATAGGGCGCCATTAAATTCTGATACACCAGGACTCTCATTAGAAAAAACATGATTTTAACTGCCGAGGAACTGTTGCAGCAGATATCGTTAGGGGTATTATTGCCGAATATGAACAACGTCCGGTTGAAAATGATGCAGAAGCATAGAATAACTTATAATATGTAAAAAATACCGTAATTCGTTGCTATATAGTAACGAATTCATTAACTTACTTTCGCCAAAAATTTACAGAATACTTTGTAATCAGCAGGTAAAATTATGCGAGTTTGAAAGCTAACAATAGAGAAAATATTTTGGTATTTTATTCAAGATACGGATTTCTATAAAGTTCAATCAAATTTATAGGGTCTGTATAGAATTTTGTAAACTCATAGTACCATTCATTCGCTTCGTCATTTGCCTCAATCCATTCAAGTGGAGTATCTGAACTCATACTCCAATTGTTATGTACAGACTGGAAGCGTACTCTGTATCCTCTGGGTAAAGTCTTCCAATATAATATGTAGCAGACCAAGGTTCAATTACGTCCCAAATTTCTGTTTCCTCAACATGAACTACAGGTGCTACATAGCAATCTATGGTGAGATATTTTTCTATAAATTCTCGGTCAGGACATATTACTTCTTCACTTCCTTCTCCAGATTCAGTAAACTTACCAAATATAGATACATACCGATTCCAATCGGGATTCCTTACACTTTCCCAACGAGACGCTCCTTTAGAAGTTAAATAATATACAGCCCCTAATTCCCCTAGTAGGTTTGCCTCAATTTGAGATGGAGTTAACACTACTGGTTTTCCGACTTTAAGTACAGAGTTTGACAATAAAAGATTTAGCTACGACTTTTGAACGGGTGACGGGTATTCCTGCTGAATATCAACCTATGAAGGATGAGGAATTTATGGGGCTGGGGCTTCCTAACGGACATGATGTTGTCAATCAGTTTCGCTTTCATCGCGAATATAGTCCTGAACGTGATTATGAAGCATTACGGAAAATTTATCCCGGTTTGCGAAGTTTTGAAACTTGGTTGCGAGAAACTGGTTGGCATGGAGAACCACGGTCTGTACAGAAAGGTGCTGTTAGGGGTGATTCCTAATTGGTAAGTCTAGGAGGATGTTTGTAAAATAATATTAAGTCCCAAAAATAGATAGCCAGGGAATAGATAGCCAGGGAATAGATAGCCAGGGAATTTATTCCCTGTCTAAAAGCTGAAGTCCTCTTAAGAGGACTAAAATAACACATTAAAGACAAATTTTTTTACAAAATTAGGATGCTCCCAAAAATTTTCTTACTAGTCCTCTTTTAGAGGACTTTAGCTTTTAGACAGGGAATTTATTCCCTGGCTATTTATTCCCTAGCTTGTTATATAAACGAAGCGTAATATTTTATTTATAAGCACCCTTTAAGCGCGTAAAATTGTTTGCAGCCCTATAAGCTTGGCAAAGTCAAAATGAATCTAACTGAGGAATTACAAGATAGGTACGTTAAAGTCGGCTCTATTAATACACGCTATTGGCAACTTGGCGACTCAGGGAGTATAGTCATTTTGCTTCATGGTGGTGGTGGTTACATCGAGTTGTGGAAGCACAATATCTTGGAATTAGCCAAGCATCATCGCGTTTATGCCTTCGATATGGTGGGTGCTGGTCGTTCAGACAAGCCTAATGCTGAGTATACATTTGACTTCATGACTCAGTTCACGCGAGATTTTATGGCAGCTTTAAATATTCCTCGTGCCAGCCTAATTGGAACTTCTGCCGGAGGAGGGGTCGCACTTACTTTTGCGTTGAAATTTCCAGAATTACTCGATAAGCTGATTGTGGTTAGTAGTGCTGGTTTAGGCAAAGAAGTAAGCTTATTACTTCGCCTTCCCACGCTTCCTGTTTTAGACAAGTTACTGAGTTCGGTGAGTCGGTCTGGGTTGGCGATGTTGTGTAAACAAGCTGTTTATAACTCAAAATTAATTACCGACCAAATTGTGGAAGAGTTTTATCAAATGGCAATGCTTCCTGGGGCGACAGAAGCAATACTCAATGTTAGTCGTTCCAACTTTAATATCTGGGGGCAGTTTTATCAACCTATCGTTGAGAAATTAAATACGATAACTGCTCCGACATTAATCATTTGGGGCAGACAAGACCCTATAGTTCCTGTAATCCATGCTGAAAATGCCGCCAAAAATATTCCTAATGCTCGACTGGAAATTATTGAAAAGTGCGGTCATTGGGTTCCAATCGAGCATCCACACAAATTCAATCAACTAGTTTTAGATTTTCTATCGTGATGATAATTGATATTTACAACAATCCTAAATTTTTTGTGAACAATACTTAAGTTATCTTCCAAACTTGTTAAGCTTGGCTTTCTTGGATTCTTGGCGGTTCGTTTTATTCTCAAAAAACTTCCACTCTGCTGATAATATTCCGTCTTTTCTGGGAAATATAAGATAAGGTTGATTTTGCAAAACCCAGAAGCTAGCAGAGGAGCAAAAATCCAGTGTCCAAGAAAAAGTTAGACTACAGCCAATTCACAGCCCGATTTGGCTGCGGTTTTCTAATTGGAATCCTAATAGCAGGAACCGTTAGTATAGTCTATAGCGCACAAACTATGGGAGGTTTAATCACAGCATGGGTTATTTTTGCTTTGGTGTGTGGGTTACTTTCAGCAATTTTTGGTGATAAATTTTGGCAAAATATCATTCATTGGATTAGATAGTTTTAATATGCTGACATTAAAGACCTTTTGGTGTACTCCAGAACTGTCCTGAGAAATTACCACACTCAGCCATGATAGGCTTATTATTCTCACCATCATTGATGATATCTAAGCATTTATCGTTACCTGTAAATTGAGTCTTTAAACGGGAATAGCCTGGATTGTTTGTACGTTCCACCTTCCAAAACTGTCCTGAAGAATTACCACACTTAGCCATTATGGGTTTATTATTTTCGCCATCATTGATAATATCCAAACATTTACTATTACCTGTAAATTGAGTTTTTAAACGGTAATAACCACGATTATTCGTGCGTTCTATCTTCCAAAACTGTCCTGAAAAATTGCCACAATCAGCCATTGTGGGTTTATTATTTTCGCCATCATTAATGATGTCTAGACATTTACCATTACCTGTAAACTGTGTTTTAAAACGGGCAGATGAGGATTGAGCAATAGCTCCTTTTAAAGTAGGTAAAGTTACCAAAATCGGAATAATTATCGCCCAATAAATGCTAAATGATTTTTTCATAAATTGAATTAGATTTCAAAAAAAACATATTTAATGATTTACTAGTATTAAGTTCTATTGATATACTTATTCACCTACCTTTTTGTTTAACAAAAATATGTTTAACAGGTAAAAATTACAATATAATTTCTACAATAAATAAATATAATTTTGTATTAATTCTTAATAATTGTGAAATTTTGAAAATATATTCTTGAGTGCTGTCACGTGCGCTTAACTCTCACACCCTTTGGTTGAGCGTCTTATTTCATCGGGAAGTTGAACGACTATAAGGACACGAAACTGTGAAGTAGAAGTTGCACCAATATAAAAAAACAAATCAGCAATCTCTAAACATCTCTTCTATTGTCCTGGTAGTAGGTAGCTCACAAAGTCAGAATGATGCCGAAAATTTATATCAACGGGATTGATTTGTTCTATGATACCCAAAAACTTGAAATATTATTAAGAAGATACTGGCGTCTGCTTTTATACATTAAATTGGTGATTATTCAAATCACTAACTGAAATTTGTCTATGCTCAAATCAATACTTCCTAGCATTTTTTTGGGAATACTACTGACCACAAGTCTTAGCTCCGTACATGCAAATAGTAACCGTAATTACAATAATTTTATTGTTAATAATTCTAATAGAACAGCAATTGATGTATCTAAAATTTCTATTGGCGGTATCAAGCTGGGTGCAGGAGACAAAGACGTTACAAAATTATTTGGTAAACCAAAAAGTAGAACTATAAAATATGATGATATTTGTTATAGCTCATATGTTACAACTTGGAAATACAATCAAGCAGAAATAGTGGGGCTTTCTACTAGTAATAATCCCAATCAAAGTAAAGTACATCGAATAATGGTTTCTAGTCCCAGTTATCCTACAGAAATGGGGGTCAAGGTAGGTGATAAAATAGATAAAGCTAGAAAAGCATACTCTAATTTGGTTTCAAGATACGAAAGAGCAGAAAACAGAGGACAAAAGTTAGATACTTTAGGATATCTAAATGACGCCTTTGGGGGTTTAGTATTTGAAGTAAACAAGCAAGGTATAATTCAAAAAATTCATCTGTCAAAAGCATCCTGTTAAAAGCAATTGAATAACTATCGCGAATAACTTTATCCAAATGAGCAGAGGCTGCAAAAACCTCTGCTTTTTCTAAGCTATTTACTTGATAAATACTAACTTTAGGAATTCATACAATTAGTTACACTTAAATAAGTAGAAGAGTACTATACGATTCTAAGTCAGAGTATCCCGGTCAAAGCTTGGGTGTTTCCTTATTGCCAAATTGGTGGAAACAACCGCTCAACTTCCAACCTCCAACTTGGCAAAGCAAGTTCAGCTTCCGCTATTTCTCCCCGTCGATAAATAATAGGATTGTGCGAGTCACTCGATTGGTAAACTTTAATTAATTCCCCTTTGAGAACATCGACATCCCACACTACCAAAGTACCAGCATCAAAGTAATCTATCCTCTTTTTAGCAATTTCTTTCTCAGCTGTTTCTCCATAATCACTTTCACTTCTTACTTCTGCTGCAAAAATAGGCGCTCCTTCCAAAAACTTTCCTAAATTTTGGGGAAGCATTCCGGTAAAAAATGCAGCATCTGGACTAAACGATTCACGTTTAGGTAAATTTGTAGTATATTTCTGCCAACCATTAGCCGATTCCCAGCTAACCCTGACTCCTGGACGGACTGGCAAATTAACGATGTATCCCACATTATCTGGTAATCCATAACCACGCCGAGTTGCAAATCCATAGTCGCGCAAGCTGCTGTAGATTTCTCCCCCAGCAAACCCAGGTAGAAACCCGGTTGCTGCCATAATTACAAGCTCTCCATTCACCAACTCAGCTTTTCCGTTATTTGGAACTCGGTACAAGTCTGCAATTTTGGCTGTAGTTTTGAGACTCATTAATTTAATCCGATTTTATTTTCCAAGTTCTTTATTACAATTATAACAGATGTTAGCTAAAATAATGCTTCCTTACCCTATCGCTACCACAATATAAACTGATAACTCGACCTTCAATATCTCGCACAAATTCAAACTTATCTACATGTGTAAGATATATAAGAGGATGTTTATAAATCAAATATTAAGACACCATGCACACCACAAGCCAGTGACTTTAGTCACTGGCTTGTAATATAAATGATGCTTAATGTTCTCTTTATAAACACCCTCTAAAAAAAAGGTATTGTCCAAGTTAACAGAATGTATAATACACTAGTTCTCAAAAAAAAGGGAGTATGTAATGGCAGTCGAGCAAATTCCTGATGCAGTAATGCAATCTCATAATACTAGTGCTTTAATGCATCAATTGTCTCGCTTAGACATCAGTGATAACACCACGGCAGAAGAAGCTGGTGCATCGATGCGCGTCCTTACCACATTCAACCAATGTGCAGTTGGAATGGTCAGTTTTTCTGGTCAAACTCCGTGGGAACGCCACCCGGATGATGAGCTTCTACATATTCTCGAAGGTGAGGTTGAGGTGACGATTCTTACGCCCGAAAAAGTTGATAAAATTACACTACAAACAGGTTCCGTATTTGTGGTTCCTCGTGGCTTGTGGCATAAACAATTCGCACCCAAAGATGTTAAGTTGCTGTTTATTACTTCCCAGGAAGGTAACTCAGAATCAACGGCGGAAAACCCTTTAGAAAGCTAAATTATCAACTCACTAATAATACGTTTGAGCGACAAATTTAACGTGGTAAGCATCATTTTCCCCAAGAGATGCGCGTCAAAGCGTATGAATTTTTGGAGCATCATCTAAATTTACATGCCCTATCAGGCTAATAAGAAATAACTTTGCGGTCTCGCCAAAACTTGCCTATCTCATTGCGTGAAGCTTCAGTTGCTAACCAAATCGCGGTATCTGCACCTTGTTCAGGTGAACGCGGAGCTGATGCACCACCCATATCAGTTTTGACCCAACCGGGACACATTGCATTCACAGCAATTTTTTGAGGATGTAAAGCTTCTGCCAGCATTATTGTTGCGCCATTTAATGCTAGTTTCGATAAACAATAACTAGGGACATTCGCAGAGAGTCCGTTGATTTCCCCATAACTGCTAGAAAGATTAATCACTCTTGCATCCTGAGATTTTTCCAGAAGAGGTAAAAATACCTGTACCATGCGAATCGTACCCCAGGTATTGGCATTTAGCGTTGATTCCAACAATTCACGAGAAATAGTGAGAATATTTACACCTTCGTCAGGATAAATGCCTGCATTGTTAATTAAGACATCCAAATGATGTAGCTGCTGACGCAGACTTTCTAGCGCTCGTTCAATAGAATTATCATCTGTCACATCCAATTCAACGGGTATAACTTTACCAAACCCTTGTAGTTTTTCAGCAGCTTGCTTAGCTTTATCCAGAGAACGTGCTGTGATAATTACCTCATAGCCTTTTCGCAGTAGACCCTGAGCAATGGCAAATCCAATTCCTCGATTACCACCTGTTACTAATGCTATTTTGCTGTGTTTGTTTTCCATATGATTTTTCCTTCAGATTTTTGTTGATTTACTTAACGTTACGTCATGTAATTTAATTTAGATGAGATTAACTGGCATGTCAAGGGGGTAATTCATGGCTGTGGTACAATTAATCTACCCACACCTAATGCCAAAGGTTATGGTTAAAACCTCTCCCACAGGTTCCACCGACTCCCGCTCTTATATTCCACCTCTTGAGAGTGGCGACCGTCTCACCCGTCCTGAATTTGAGCGTCGCTACAGTGCCATGCCAAGTATCAAAAAAGCCGAATTAATTGAAGGAGTCGTGTACGTGGCATCCCCTCTGCGTTTTGAACCCCACGCTGAACCGCATGGTAATTTAATGATTTGGTTAGGAAATTATAAGGTTGTTACTCCTGGTGTCAGACTCGGTGATAATGCCACTGTGCGTCTAGATTTAGATAACGAACCCCAACCTGATGCTATTTTATTAATCGATGCAGACTGTGGCGGAAAATCTTATTTGGGTGCCGATGGTTACGTAGAAGGAGCGCCAGAATTAGTTGCAGAAGTTGCCGCCAGCAGTGCTACCAAAGACTTGTATGATAAAAAACGTGCCTACCGTCGCAATGGTATTCAAGAATATATTGTTTGGCAGGTTTTTGAAAAGACAGTGAGTTGGTTCAGCTTGCAGGATAGTGAATATGTGGCACTAATGCCTGATGCAACTGGCATAATTCAAAGTCAAGTATTTCCAGGATTATGGTTGGATGTCTCAGCATTAGTTACAGGAAATATGCTACAGGTGTTGGCTGTGTTGCAGAAAGGACTAAGCTCAGTAGAGTATCAAACGTTTGTTCGACAGTTAGATAATAGCTTATGCGACTCCGCAGGCTGACTAATAGTTTATTATTATGCAAGCTATTAGAGGGTGTTTATAAAAACAATATTAAGTATCATTTATATCACAAGCCAGTGACTAAAGTCACTGTCTAAAAGCTGAAGTCCTCTGAAAGAGGACTGAATAATATATGAATTTTTGAAGGGGAAAGATACCATTATGCACCTCTAAAATTGTTACAATTTTTAGGCTGTTGTTTGCGTATGAACCACGTTATAGAGATGAAACTCGTTTCTAGCTAAACCATCCCAATAAGGTTTATCTGGATTAAAACCAGCTTGTTTAAGAATATTTTCAAAAGCTTCTTTACTTTCCCACTGACCATAGTTAAACATGCGCGTTCCATCGAGGCTGCGATGGAAGGTAGCGGAAATTAACCCAGGGGAACTCATGGCTCGGTCGAGTTCAGCAGATGTCCGCTTTACCATTTCTGGTTGATTAGAAGGTATCATCCGGAACTCTGCAAGATGGGTCATGCGGTCGCCTGTAACAATTTCCACTTCCGATGATAATGGTCTACTTGCAACTACTTCTAGTAAAAGTGAGTCTGGTGGATAAAATTCGCTAAATATTGCTGGACGGGTTAAGCTACGGGGGTCAAATTTTGGTTTCCACTGGCTATAAGTAAATACTCGCAATCCATCCAAACTGCGATGCACGCTAGCTGATTGAAAGTAAGGGTTTGCAGTCCAAGAGGGAATTTGCTCTTGGATAATGCTCTCAATTAAAGCATCTTGATGCCTTTCTGCAACAGGAAACAGTTCTAGTCCCACTGTCGCAGTGTTACTTCTATCAATTTGAATCATGGTCACCCCGTGCTTTGATGCTAAATTGATTGGATTATTTTGTAACCGTTTATCATTTCTTTTTGCAATTGTATCCTGAAGACAGCAAACTTTTATAAATTAAAAAAAATATTGGTTATTAAAGAGCGAACATCCATTACAAAATCATATGATATGTATCTTTACCTGTGTTAGGTAGTAAAATTAGTTGTTGATTAATTACATCAGGTTGTAATCCTAATTCCTCAAGTGGTATAACACCCAGAAGTGCATCTTTACCTCCTGGTAATTCTGTACAGGTAAATTCACCTTTTCGACCTTCCACTGTTAGACTTACTCGCTTAAAAAGACGTGTTTTTATCACACCTGCTGCTGTTTGTACTTCAATTTCTTCTGCGAGTGGCAATCCTAAGTGGTTAATAATATCTGGTGGTAAACAAAGACGAGTTGCACCTGTATCTACTAACACATTATCCAGGGTGATGGAGCGAACTTGTTCTTCAGGTATAAAACCCCGTTCTGCTAAAATTTCATCGACTAAATTTGTAATCGTAATTGTGGTGGTAATAATTCCCATTTGCTTAGTAGATATATTCATCGTATTAACTCCCGACTGACGGAATTATATACTGTTATTTTATCAATTTTCTTTATATGACTGCTATTAGGTTTAGTTGCAAGACAGGGTATTTGTATATCTAGGTATATCTTCTGAGGTATACCTAGGTACAGGGCGGGCAGGGATGCCCACCCCACAAGAGAGGGGAGAGATGTATAATTTTGTTGGACTGTAGTTTAGAGGTGCTACTACAAATGTTCAAAACCTTTTAAGTAAAAAACTCTTGTAGTTGAATTTGCACAGGTTGGACATTCCAAATTTCTTCGCAATATTCTTTTATTGCGCGGTCAGAAGAGAATTTACCCATGCGTGCTGTATTAAGAATTGACATCCGTGTCCATAGTTCTTGATTTTGATAAGCTTTACCAACTTTTTCTTGACAATCTATATAAGATTGAAAATCTGCTAATAGTAGAAATGGGTCTTGATTTAATAGTTTACCTAGCATTGGTTGGAAGAGACTACTATCACCACGTGAAAAGTGTCCAGAACCTAATAAATTAATTACTTCTTTGAGTTCTGGTTTTTGATTATAATATTCCCAAGGATTATAACCTTGAGATTTTAGTTGATACACTTCTTCTGTTGTTAAGCCAAACAAGAAGAAATTATCTTCACCTACTTCTTGGCGGATTTCAACATTTGCACCGTCAAGAGTACCAATAGTTAAAGCACCATTTATGGCAAATTTCATATTACCAGTACCGGAAGCTTCTAACCCAGCAGTGGAAATTTGTTCTGAAAGGTCGGCTGCTGGGTAAACTCGTTGGGAGTTAGTGACGTTGTAGTCGGGTAAAAAGACTACTTTCAGTTTGTCTCCGATAGTTGAGTCATTATTGATTACTTCTGCAACAGAGTTAATGAGTTTAATAATTAACTTTGCCATATAGTAGCCAGGTGCAGCTTTTCCACCAAAAATAAATGTACGTGGTGTGATTTCTAAGTTGAGATTTTGCTTGATGCGATTATATAAACTAACCACATGCAAAATATTTAAATGTTGACGTTTATATTCGTGAATACGTTTTACTTGAACGTCAAACAAAGAATTTGGGTCAACAATTATGTTTAGACGCTCCTGAATGTGCTGAGCTAAATCTTGTTTAATCCCTTGTTTTGTTTTGCGCCATTCTGAATTGAAGCCAGCATCATCTACAAATTTTTCTAACTCGCGCAAATCTGACAGCGACTTAATCCAATTTTCTCCTATATGGCTATTAATAAATTTAGTTAGCTTAGGGTTACTTAAAGCTACAAAACGTCTGGGTGTTACACCATTGGTTTTATTGCTAAATTTCTCTGGATAAAATTCATAGAAATCTCGGAGAACTGTTTGCTTCAAAAGTTCGCTATGTAACTCTGCGACACCATTTATAGCATGACTACCAACACAAGCGAGATTAGCCATACGCACATAGCGTTCCCCATTTTCATCAATCAGAGACATTCTTCGCAAGCGTTCGTTATCATTGGGAAACTTTTGTTGAACTGCTTCTAAGAATCGTGCATTAATTTCGTAGATAATTTCTAAATGTCGAGGTAAAAACTTTTCAAACAAACTAACTGGCCATTTTTCCAAGGCTTCAGGTAACAGAGTATGGTTTGTATAACCAAAAGTTTTTTGAGTTATCCCCCACGCAGATTCCCAATCTAGATTGTCTTTATCTAGTAACAAGCGCATTAACTCTGCAACCGCGATTGCTGGATGAGTGTCATTCAGTTGGATAGCGAATTGTTCGTGAAATTTTTCTATTGGTTGCTCGCGCAGTTCCATTATTCGCATCATGTCTTGTAGGGAACATGAAACAAAAAAGTATTGCTGCTCTAAGCGTAGAACTTTACCTCCTAATGTTTCATCGTTAGGGTAAAGCACCTTAGTTAAGTTTTCTGAGATGATTTTTTGGTCAACTGCACCGTAGTAGTCACCTTGGTTAAAAGCTCCAAAATCAAAAGATTCTGTCGCTTCTGATTTCCACAAGCGTAAAGTGTTGGCTGTATTAACTTTATAGCCTAGTATTGGTGTATCATAGGGGACGCCTTTTACAACTTGGAGAGATGTCCACTTTACTCTATGCTTTCCATCTTTATCAGTGTAGTGTTCTGTATGTCCACCAAAATGAACTTCTACATACCACTCTGTACGAGCAATTTCCCAAGGGTTTCCATGACGTAGCCATTTATCAGTTATTTCTTTCTGCCAGCCGTCGCTAATTACCTGGTCAAAAATTCCGTACTCGTAGCGTATTCCGTAACCTAGTGCAGGAATTTCTAAAGTGGCCAGGGAATCAAGATAACAAGCTGCTAATCTCCCTAAACCACCATTACCTAAACCTGGTTCTTCTTCTTGTTCACGCAACTCTTCTAGGTTAAATCCTAGTTCTGCAACTGCTTCTTTTGCTTGTTCGTAAATACCTAAATTAATTAAGTTATTACCTAAATGCGGTCCCATTAAGAATTCTGCTGATAGATAAGCTACTATCCGGGAAGAATTTTGCCTATGGGTTACAGCAGTACTAAGCCAATGTTGTAGTAAACGGTCTCTAACTGTGTATGCTAATGCCATATAGTAGTCGTTTTTGGTAGCAATAGCAGGAAATTTACCTTGAATGTAGAATAAGTTATCTAAAAATGCTCTTTTAAGAGTTTCGCTGCTTAAACCAGTACGGTCATCTTCTACTTGAATATGATTTTGTTCTGGATTTTGAGGTTTATTTTCTTCTATTTGCATAAATTTACCTTAATAGATTTATCAAACATTTCCGCTGTTGTGACGAAGATTGAACAACGGAACAAATATTAGGAATTAATGACAATTCCCCAAATACTATATATATGTTTGGCTAATGATAGGTAAAGAGCAAATTAAAATCGAAAGTTTTTGAATAAAGAATAATTACATTACTTGATTTATTTTATTTAGCTTATATTTGTTGTCGTTTGTAATGCTACATACCAAATTAATAGTTAGATTATAAGCTACAATATGGTCGATATTAAAATAGATATTGAATCTATTTTCGGCTGGGAAATTGCCCACAGAAGTGATAAGCGTCGCAAAAGACGCAAAATTGAGCAGTTAATTGTAGACCAGATTACTTTTGTTGTTTCTGGTATCGTTGCGCTAATAGCTTTTTGGTTACTAGTACCAAATCCTAGCTTAGCAGTTAATATTCTCTGCTTTTTAGAACTTACACTTTTGCTAGTTTTGGGTGTAGAAATTATTATTTATGCCGACCTTGCGAAGGGACAATAGTTGTTTATGATGCGACCGTCTTCCTTTAAAGTCTTGGAGGCAAGGAAGGGTAATATTGTTAGGTGATGCAGCTCATCCAATGACACCTGCTTTGGGACAAGGGTCAAATACTACTTTTGAAGATGCTCGCGAATTGGCTCTGTGTATTTCTGAATGTATTTCTCAATCATCTGATATATTCGTGGTCGGTAAGTTCTATTTTTATTTGTCGTAATTTATTAAAAAGGATACCATTTATGATGACTTGCCCACTTAAATGATTACTGGTAGGAGTCATTATTTGTGTTACCAAGCCAGAAGTAGTGATGTTAGGTAGATTAGTGATTAAGTCGCTTAGTATTTCTACTTGCGAACGATTTTCTACTTTTTCTAAAGTTTTAATAGCATCATTTATTCTGGGTGCATAATCAATTTGGTTTTGAATTAATGGTAGTAAAATCTCGTATTCATTGTTTGCTTCTTTCTTGAATCTCCAAATAGTAGCTATATTATCATATATTTTTGCTTTTTCTTGCCACCCTTTTGTTTTTAAGTATAACTCTAAAATATTAGGTTCAATAGTTTTGAGTATACTGCTATCTCGAATGTTTATTATCATGGTGTGCCTCCAGAACTAATACGTTGAATGATTCCTTGAAGTGCTTCTACTGTAAACTGATGTTGACGAGATATATTTATCGTTAAAAAATAATTTTCGAGATTTTAGCAAGATGAAAATTTTCACAGCCATCATCGAGCTAGACAAAGAAACAAATCTTTACGTGGGCTACATTCCTGGATTCCCAGGAGCGCATTCCCAAGGTGAAACATTAGAAGAGTTACAAGAAAATCTTCGAGAACTGATTGAAATGCTTCTAGAAGATAAAAATATTTTATTTGTAGTTCAGTAGAAAAAATATTGCAGTTCCTTTCATATCCATTTCCAGCAAAATTATATCTAAGATAGTGTTATAAAATAATTATTAAGTCCCAAAAATTTTATTATTAGTCCTCTTCCAGAGGACTTTAGCTTTTAGACAGGGAATTTATTCCCTGGGTTGTGTTGTGCTGGTTTGTGTTGTGCTGGGTTGTGTTGTGCTGGGTTGTGTTGTGCTGGTTTGTGTTGTGCTGGCTTGTGTTGTGGTGGTTTGTGTTGTGCTGGTTTGTGTTGTGGTGGTTTGTGTTGTGGTGGTTTGTGTTGTGCTGGTTTGTGGTATCAATAATACTCAATGTTGTCTTTATAACTACCCTCTAAGAGGTGATTTATAAAGTAAATATTAAGTCTAAAAAAGTGATGGGTTATGGCGCTTCATCCGACTTAAAGAGCCTCCAACTAATTCCTACAAATGCGCCTAACCCATCCTACGTGTATTTAGCTTTTACCTCTAACACATCATCGACACTCAAGCATCAACCATCAACCAAATAGCAAGGTAAACTATTGGAATTGCCTGATAAAATTTCCCAGCTTACCTTGACAACTTGACCTATGCCCAGTTTTCTATTAGAAGTCGGTACAGAAGAACTACCCGCAAGCTTTCTCAGTGGTGCAATCGAGCAGTGGAAAGCGCGTATCCCCCAAGCGTTGACAGACAATAGTCTTACCTCACATGGGGTAGAAATTTACGGAACACCCAGACGTTTAGCGATACTAATCAGAGACTTACCCACCCAACAACCCGACAGAGAAGAAGAAGTCAAAGGACCCCCAGCACAAAATGCCTTTAGAGACGGACAACCAACACCAGCAGCGTCCGGTTTTGCAAAAAAGCAGGGTGTAGATGTTTCCGCTTTTGAAATACGTCCCACCGATAAAGGGGATTTTGTATTTGTAAAGAAAAAAATTCCCGGTCGTCCTGTTGCAGAAATTTTAACAGAATTAATCCCCCAGTGGATTTTTAAACTTGAGGGTAAGCGATTAATGCGTTGGGGAGATGGAGAGGGGAGATTTTCTCGTCCAATTCGCTGGTTAGTGGCTCTGTTGGATGAGGCAATTTTACCAATAGAATTAAAGAACGGCTCCGAGACAGTAAAAAGTAATCGCATTTCTCGCGGTCATCGGGTGTTGCATCCACAAGAGGTAACTATCCCCCATGCAGAAGATTATTTAACTACATTACGATATGGTTATGTAGTGGTAAACGATAAAGAACGAGAAGCAACAATTAAACAGCAAGTTTTAGCAGCAGCCAAAGACTTAGAGGGACATGTAGAAATTTACCCCGACTTGTTGGAAGAAGTCATTAACTTGGTGGAATGGCCTTCACCCGTGGTAGGTAAATTTGAAGAAGAATTTTTGAATTTACCATCGGAAGTAATTACCACCGTGATGGTAAGTCACCAGCGTTATTTTCCCTTATTTAAAGCGGAAAATAGCAAAGAATTATTACCACATTTCTTGACTGTTTCTAACGGAGACCCTTCTAAATCCAATATTATTGCTGTTGGTAACGAAAAAGTAATTCGCGCTCGTTTGGCTGATGGTCAATATTTCTATGACAAAGATATCGAAAAGCCATTGGAAAGTTTTTTACCTGCATTAGAAAAAGTTACTTTCCAAGAAGATTTAGGTTCATTACGCGCCAAAGTTGATAGAATTTGTAGTAATGCGGAATTAATTTCCCAGCAACTGCAATTGGGAGAAAGCGACAGGAGCAATATTCAACGCGCAGCCTTACTTTGCAAAGCAGATTTGGTTAGTCAAGTGGTGTATGAATTCCCAGAACTACAAGGAGTTATGGGGGAAAAATACGCAATAGCAAGCAAAGAAACGGAAGCTGTAGCTAAAGCCATTTTTGAACATTATTTACCCCGTAACGCTGATGATGATTTACCTGCAACTCTAACAGGTCAAGTAGTGGGTTTAGCCGATAGACTCGATACTTTAGTTAGCATATTTGGACTAGGGATGATACCCACAGGTTCTTCCGACCCCTTCGCATTAAGACGTGCGGCAAATGCGATAGTCAACATTACTTGGAAGGGTAAATTAGCGATTAATTTACAAACATTACTAGAGCAAATATCTAGTAATTTTGCCAATTTTTTCAAGAAAGATGCAGTCCAATTAACTGCATCACTAAAAGACTTTTTCTTGCAACGTGTTCGTACTTTACTGCAAGAAGAGAAAGGCATTGATTATGACTTAGTAAATGCAGTACTGGGAGAAAATGACCCCGAATATGCGGAACGTGCATTAAAAGATTTATTAGATGTACTCGCAAGAGCCACATTTCTCCAAGAAATTCGCAGAAACGGTTCATTAGAAAAAATCTATGAAACCGTCAATCGTTCCACACGTTTAGCAGCACAAGGAGACCTAGATACAAAACTACTTGACCCGACAAATTTAATCCAAAAACAACTCTTCCAAAAACCATCAGAAGAGGCTGTTTATAACTCGATTGTGGAACTTTTACCCCAAACCAAAGCAGCAAAACAATCCCGTAATTACCAACAATTAGTAACAGCACTGGAAAAAATAGCTCCCACTGTCAGCACATTTTTTGATGGGCCGGATAGTGTTTTGGTAATGGACCCAAATCCAGATATTAAGCGTAATCGATTATATTTGCTGGGGTTACTTAGAAATCATGCTCGCGTTTTGGCTGATTTTGGTGCGATAGTCAAAAATTTGTAATAAAGACCTAACCCCCCAACCCCCTTCCCTATGAGGGAAGGGGGAGTAAGAGTAAGAAGAAGTTTATTAAATTGTATCTGGGTCAATATTTAACTCTCGCAATTTAGCGGCTAATCTTTCTGCTCGTTCTTGAGCTATTTCCTTTTGTTGACGCTCTGATTCCGCAACTTCTTCTGGAGTGGGAACTAATTGGCCATCCTTGGTGAAAAATCGTAATAGTTCTTGATTAATCCCCAGATATAACTCTAACTGTTGACTCGTACAATCATACTTCGCTCTTGGTCTTTAAAAATATAAATTAAAGCTTCTTTGTTTTCGTTTTACACATTAAATATCTGGTTATTTATATTACTTTAATCATATATTTTAGATGAGCTTTTGTTAATATAATTAATCGAAAAAATATTTAAAAAAATGCATTTATTCTTTGATAAACTCAAATAGTAATAATTTTTGAGGGTGAATTTCTGCATGGCAAGAAGAGTATTGTCAGATTACGATAGCCCCTGGAAGGAGGCTTTAGATGTATATTTTGAATCATTCATAGAACTCTGTTTTCCTTGGATTCATAGTGATATAAATTGGCAAAGAGGTTATGAATCATTAGATGTCGAATTGAGAGAAATCATCAGAGATGCAGAGATTGGAAATAGGCTTGCAGACAAGCTAGTGAAAGTTTGGCTACATGATGGTGCTGAAGTCTTTGTATTGATTCATATCGAAATCCAAAGTCAGTACCAAGAAGACTTTGCCAAACGGATGTATATCTATAACCATCGGTTGTTTGATAAGTATGGTAAAGAAGTTATTAGCTTGGCAGTTTTAGGAGATGATGACCCTAAATGGCGTCCGACAAGATTCGGTTATTCTCGTTGGGGATTTTCTAGCGACACAAAGTACCCAATGGTGAAATTATTAGATTTTCAACAGCGTTGGAGTGAGCTAGAGCATTCTCAAAATCCATTTGCGGTGGTAATAATGGCGCATTTGAGTACTTTAGAAACTGTTGGAAAGCCAAACCAAAGGTTCCAGTCGAAATTGACTTTAGTGCGCGGACTTTACGAACGTGGCTATACTAAAAGTCAAGTACTGGAGCTATTTCGCTTAATCCAATGGATGATGGTACTACCAAAACCACTGGAAATCAGCTTTAAACAAGCATTTCAACGCATTCAGGAGGAAGGACGAGTGCCCTATATTACAGATATCGAACTAGATGCAATGGCAGTAAATGCTCGTGAGTCAGTTGTCACAGTTTTAAGGATACGGTTTGGAACTGCACCAGCAGAAGTTAGCGAGCGTCTTGAGGCAATAGAGGATTTAGATGTGTTAAGAAAACTTCACGAACAATCAATTACTATAGCTTCTGTAGAGGAGTTTCAGCTTCGACTGAATGAAATTCCCCCATCAGACGACGAAGAAGAAGCTTTTGAATAATTTGAGAGCGTGAATCGAGTTTTGCGTTCTGATTAAATTCATGTAGAGACGTTACACTGTAACGTCTCTACTATGTTTTGGGTTTTACCCATTGTATTTTATATTTTGAGAGCGCCTTTTAGAATAGATGATGGTGTTACCAAAATCACTTGAAATCAGCTTTAAACAAGAATTTAAACGAATTCAGGAGGAAGGACGAGTGCCCTATATTACATATATCGAACTAGATGCAATGGCGAAAGCAACTCGTGAGTCAGTTGTCACGGTTTTGAGGACACGATTTGGTGCAGCACCAGCAGAAGTTAGCGAGCGTCTTGAGACAATAGAGGATTTAGATGTGTTAAGAAAACTTCTTGAAGTATCAATTACTATAGCTTCTGTAGAAGAGTTTCAGCTTCGACTGAATGAAATTCCCCCATCCGAAGACGACGAAGAAGCGGACGAATAATTTAAGAGTGTGAATCGCGCTTTGCGTTCTGATTAAATAACTCTTGTGGGGTGGGCATCCTTGCCCGCCCCGTTGTATCTCACCAACTAGAAATTTGCTGTATGTAGAAACGTTACACTGTGACGTTTTTACTACTCATCTTCTCTCGTTCTTCCTTTTTGTAACATCCTTCAAAAAAAGTATGTGTAAGTTTTGCAAATACTGCCAATAAAAGCTACTATATTTAAGCTTAACCAGGGAATTACTGTCACAATCTATGCCTAAAGCTTCTGTAATTGGATTAGGAAAGTCCGGTATTGCAGCAGCAAGGTTGTTAAAGCGGGACGGTTGGGAGGTGGAACTATGTGATAGCAACACCTCCGAATCTCTCGTTAAACAACAACAAGCACTTGCCGCTGAAGGGATTGATGTTAAATTGGGATATTCCCCCAATTTTGAAAGTTCGGTAGCTAGTTCCGATTTACCTCAATTAATTGTTGTTAGTCCCGGTGTCCCCTGGGATATTTCTGTACTCGTAAAAGCGCGAGAAATGGGAATCGAGACCATCGGGGAGATGGAGCTTGCATGGCGAAATTTAAATTCTGTACCCTGGGTAGGTATTACTGGTACTAACGGTAAAACTACAACCACAGCTTTAACATCAGCAATTTTTCAAGCAGCAGGACTGAATGCACCCCCTTGCGGTAACATTGGTTATGCGGCGACGGAAACTGCTTTGGTTTACGGAAAGGAAGAAACTGCTTCAACTGAAAATCCTCTCGACTGGATAATTGGGGAAATTAGTAGTTATCAAAGCGAATCTTCCAGCACTTTGGCTCCTCGTATTGGTATTTGGACTACCTTTACACCAGACCATTTAGCGCGTCACAAAACCTTAGAAAATTATTACAACATCAAAGCAAAACTCCTTATTAACTCGGAGTTGCGAATTTTCAACGGTGATGACCCGTATTTAGCTAAAATTGGCACAAGTCAATGGGCTGATGCTTACTGGACAAGTGTCAAAGGTGGAGATTTTCTGATTGGCGAAAAAGGCTTTTATATAGAAGATGGTTGGGTTGTCGAAAAGTTGGCAGCAAATTCGACACCAGAAAAAATCGTCGAAGCTTCGGCTTTACGAATGCCTGGAATACATAACCAGCAAAACTTATTAATGGCAGTGGGTGCAGCTAGATTAGCTGGAATAGAGAAAGAAGCGATACATAAAGGTATCAGTGAATTTCCTGGCGTTCCTCATCGTATCGAGCATATTTGCACTTGGGAAGGCATTGATTTTATTAACGATAGCAAAGCTACAAACTACGACGCAGCAGAAGTCGGGTTAGCATCTGTCAACAGTCCAGTTATTTTAATCGCTGGTGGTGAAGCAAAAGAGGGTGAAGATAATCCTTGGATTGCAAAAATTAAAGAAAAATGCGCTGCTGTTTTATTAATTGGTAATGCATCTCCTGTTTTTTCTAAACGTTTCCAGGAGGAAGGGTTTAGTAACTACGAAATTGTGGTAACTATGGATAAGGCTGTAACTAGGTCTGCAGAGTTGGCAAAACATTATAATTCTTCCGTGGTTTTACTTTCTCCTGCTTGCGCTAGCTTTGACCAGTATCCTAATTTTGAAGTTCGGGGTGACCATTTCCGGGAACTGTGTTTGGCTGCTTTTGGGAAGTAGTTTTATCTAAGGGACTTTCAAATAAATAAAAGTTCTAGTTAAGCTATTTCACATTTAAGTTGCATATTTGGGCGGGCAGGGATGCCCACCCCACAAGAGAAGACTACTTATTTCTGGGAAGTCCTTAAATTTTTGATTTACCGAGAAAACTATAAATTTCTATTATTTTTCAACTAGCAGTGTAAACTTTATGAAAGACTACTCAGGTCTTCTTGGCTGATAATGCCATTTGCTAAACCATGCATAATTACATACGGCTGCATCATAGGATTAATAAATCTAAATCTATAATTTCTCTCACTTCCTCTTTTTACTAAAACTGGCCCTCTTTTGTCCTCGCAAAAATCATTAAGATGACGTGCAAAACCTGTAGTACGATATTTTTTTCTCATAATTAAAGACATCGGATTTTCCACATCAGGAGGAGCAAAAAAACCTAAACTATTTTTTTTTGCTAAAGCGCAGGCTAGCAAAACTTGAGCATAAATAGTTTCCCTAGAGCTTGATGTCGCTCGATGATAAGCATTGAGGATACTTTGATAAGCTTTATCCACAGCCATTTTAATCGCTACATTCAAATCGTCTAATTCAATATCATCAGAATTTCTAGTTATTGCTTTTTGCGAAGCATGTAATGCTAACAAATGAGTATAGCTTGGCAAACCTTGCGAAAGAAGTGCGATGTTTCCTTTTATAAAATCTTGTGCAGTCATTTTCAGCAAAATAAGTCGCTTGTCTAGAAGCTCATGTAACTCATTCGTTGCCATTCTTGGCATTTGTACTTGAACTAATGACCTTTCAATAGACGCATGTTCCGCAATTAGGTCGTTCACAGAATCAGCTACACCAACAAGAATAAGTGTAACATCAACTAAATGCTCGGAAAGAGTTTTAATAGTATCAGCTAATAGTTCAGTTGCAACAGGACTAGCAATTCTATCTAGTTCATCAATAACAATAATAGCTTTACCGAGCTTTCTTTGAAGAGTGTACCTAATAGATTCGGGTGTAATTTCTTCTGGAGAAGTATTTGCATAAGTTCTTAGAACATCAAACTCGCGATATATTTTTTGCCACAAAGAGGTAAAGTCATCTATCCCATCACAATTGACAATACCTGAAACAATTTCATGTTCAGAAAATCCTCGCATAATTTGGGAAATTACATTAGCAAAAGAGGTTTTTCCAACACCCCTTTCACCGTATAAAATAACGTGCTGACCTTTTTGAGCTACAGCGCTAATCACTTGACCTAACTGCTCATGTCTGCCAGCAAATAACTCTTGGCTATCAATGGGAGCGCTTGGAGTGAACACCTGAGCGGCTTTGAGATAACGTTGAAGTTGTTCGGGGCTAGAGGGTGCGAATGCAAAGTCTGAATTCATTATAACCATAATAACAGTTAACGTCTAATATTATAACCCTTTCTCCTAACTAGAAGAGCTTAACTGCTTATTATCAGGCTCTAACATCTAATTATGTTAAATATGCTGTATCAAGGTCGGGAATAGCTTATTCCTGAATACCTACTGTGTATTAGTAGTGTTTAACATCTAATTCTAGCCTAATAACATCTAATAAGGCTGTATATGATGTACCAAGGTTGTAAGTAACTTCTTTCCATATACCTGTCGCACATTATCTTCTCTGCGGCTTTGCGGCTCTGCGTGAGACTCTCTATCAAAGTAACCTATCGCTTTGCAAAAATAAGCGCAAAAAAAGGCAGACTCAATGCCTACCTTTCAGTTCAATTTTGGTGTCAGATAAAAAACTAAACCTTAACGACCTCCGTACCCACCACCGCCACCACCACGTCTACCACCTCCAAATGAACCACCACCCTCTGTTTTAGGCTTGGCTTTATTCACTTTTAAGTTACGGCCCATCCACTCAGCAGTGTCGAGGGCTTCAATTGCTGCAGATTCTTCAGCTTCGGTTCCCATTTCAATAAACGCAAAACCTCTAACTTGTCCGCTTTCACGGTCTTTCGGCAACTGCACGCTTTTAACAGTTCCATATTCTGCAAAAATTTCTTTGAGGTTGCTTTCCTCAACTTCATACGATAAATTGCCAACGTAAAGTGTCATAGGCTTCTCCTGAATCATGGGATGTAGAGATTTAGTTTCGGAGAGGTCTGTAATAAATTATACAAACAAAGTCTATAACCGAATTTAATCTTAACTACTACCACCTTAACACAAATGCTTAACACTCTTTGGGTCGCGGGTATATTTAGTTTTAAAGACTAAACATGTTTAGTCTCTACATTTGCTGCAACAGCTATAGCCATTCTTTCTTTAATTTAGCAATCGCAATTTCTTTCTGCTTAGCTTCAATTTCTATCCAAGGAGCTTGACGGTAGGAAATCGGCATATCCGTAATTAAATCACTATGTCGTTTGTCCCCAAAAAACTCCTGTCCGTTAGATATATGAACCATTTGCCATTCCGGAACAGGCCAAGTACTTCTCGCAGCCAACAGCATTTCTCCTACACTTGGGTCGTCATAACTACTCAATCCTTCATGAATAACATGGTGGTGAGCATCAAAAACCATTGGAACGTTAGCAGCTTTACAGATATCAAGAATTTCTGAAGCACTATAAGCATATTCATCATTTTCCAGCGCAAGTCTAGAACGAATTGGCTGTGGTAATCCTTCAATTACTTTTATCAACCGCTCTGACTGATTGGACTTACCACCATGAATTTCCATAGGGTTCCAAGCAGATTGCGATTGTTTTAGTAAATCTAAGGTTCGAGCATGGGTTTCAAGAATTTTAATACTATTTTCAATAACTTCTGGTTTCTCTGAACTGAGTACAACAAATTGGTCTGGATGAATAACCAATCTGATACCAGATTCGTTAACACGGTCACCGATTTGTGCGAGAGTTTCCTTGAATTCATCAAGTATTGCTTCTCCCAAAGGTTCATCAGCAAATGGGAAAAGCTTTGAGGTTATGCGGTAAAGTTTAATATTTTCTGCCAAACAAAACTCAATAGCAATTCCCAAGCGCTGTAAATTATCACTATACAATTTACGCAAAACTTCTTGTTGTTCTACATCGTTTAGTTGTAATAACCGCTTCCGAGTCAAAGCACGAAAGCGTACTGTCTCGGAAGCTGTAATGCATACTAAACCTAGCTCTGGTAAAGTTGTATTCAAAGTTGTATTTGAATAACTATTATCTGTGGAATCCATTTGCTTAGTTATCATCAACTTTTTGCAGGGCTTCTGGTTTGTGAGCTGCTTCTTTACCTGTTTTATCGCTTTCAACGAGATATTGAGGATTTTCTTCAGAAGCTGCAACGTGATGTTTTTTAATTTCGGTAGGTTCTGTTAGCTTCTCCTTTACCTTACCAGTTGTTTCACCTTGCGAGGTTTTCCATTCCACATGGTCACCTTTTTTAAATTCTTCTGTCATGGCTGAGATTGTTTTCCTTAAATCTAAAGACTTGATGTTTTACCTGTTTCCGCTTGTGTAGGAACTGGTTGAACATTTGTGTATCCCATACCTTCAGCAATTTCCCGCAGCATAGAAATCTGCTCATCAAAGCTGAGTTTTTCCATATCTTCTACAACTCCATTCACTGATGGGATTGCTGAATCATTAGGCATATCTACAACCTTTTTACCCATTTCTGTTGCCCAGATAAACCAGACAAGGAGTTGATTATTTGCGGTCAAGGAACCATAAGCAGTAGAATATTCCGACTCTCTACAATTGACTATATCTCGCATCACTTCTAACTGCTTATCATCAGATAATTCCATAAAATCCCCTAGTAGCAACGGAGCTAACTCTGGGTCTGCAGCATTAGGAGCAGCAGGAGTAATTGAATCTCCCATTTTTTCATAGACAAAATAAAGCGCTGCTAGCTTACCATCAACACTCAAGTTGTCAAATCCGTCTAAAACTTTTGTTACTTCTTCTGAAAGAGATTGATTTCTAGCTTTTCTCAGGTTAGATGGCATAAAAGTAGCTCCCAAATTATTTTCAGTAATTCGCCAAGTAGATGTGTTTAATTGATATCAAATTTCAAACAACTAACTCAACATTCAATAGAGATACTTTTATACATCGGATTTTTGAATCAATACTTCCTTAGTTAGAGATATACATCTATCTTCAGAAGTCGCAAATTGTACTTGTAGTTCAGTTACATTTGGCATTAAGTGTTGAAAGATTAATAATAGCTAATTTCAAGCTAGTTTCAAAATAATAATCAGAATAGCAATTGGAGGTTTATATGTCAGAATCAACTATTAACACCAATGATGTTGCAGCTAATTTAGCTGAGGAAAAGCCCTACGACGCTCAGCTAATCGCTGAAGATATTGCTGAAGGTGAAGTTAAAGCACCAAAAGTAGATTTTGATGCCGACTACGAAGCAGCACAACAATATAGCGTTAGCAGTATTGACCGCACTGAGGAAGGAGCGAAAGCCGCAGAAGCTGCAACGGCTCCTAAATTTGAATTAAAACAACCAGAAGAGCAACGTACCGAAGCAGAATCAACAGGTGACCCAAGCGATTTCATGGAGATGGCAAAAGAGGTTAACCCTTTAATCGAAAAGCAAACCGACTAGAAATATTACATATAACACCTGTAGGGACGCGATTAATCAGACGTGATGAATCAGACGTGATGAATCAGACGTGATGAATCACGTCTCTACGTTACATTTTTGAACCCTCTTTATAACCACCGATAGAACGGTAAATAACTTTTGGTAGAGGCACGCATAATCATAATTAGATAAAAATTATATGTATCGTTAGCAAACAGAACAGGAAAACTTATTAGTTTATAAATACCCTCTAATAACTCAAAGTTTTCTTTAAGGAGCAAACTATGTCCGGACAAATGTGTTGGTTAGAAAGTCTGGGTTCCAACGGTGAAAAAAGTCTACATTTACGACTTGAACCACATCATCCTTGGCGAAGCTATAAGGCTTTTCCTGGCTACTCAGTTCCTGACCATAGTATACCAAAAGGTACTAGAGGTTGGGCTACTAGCCAAAAGTTGTTGAAAGATGGGTGGATTCTAGTACCTACTAATCAAGCATATAATCAAGGACGAAATGCTGCTTAATAGTTTTTTCTAATAGTTTTTTTTCTAACTATAGCTACTTTATAAATCATTCGCAGTATATTTAGTTATGAAGCGCTCCGCCTGTCTTATTTTTAATCCGGTTGCTGGTCAAGGCGACTCCGAGCAAGACTTGGCTACAATTGTTGCCATATTAGAACCTGAAATTGACTTGAAAATACTGTTGACAACCGAGACTATTGATGCTGATGAATTGGCGAAAGAAGCTATTGCTAGTCAGGTAGACGCCATCATTGTTTCTGGGGGAGATGGTACTATATCAGCGGCAGCTACAGCTATGGTTGGTAGTAATATTCCCTTTGGTGTTATTTCCCGAGGAACCGCAAATGCCTTCGCTTCTGCTTTAGGACTTCCTGACACGATTGAAGCTGCTTGCGAAACGATTTTGCAGTTTTATCCTCAGCCTGTAGATGTTGCTTACTGTAATGGTCAGCCGATGGTACTATTAACAGGTATTGGTTTTGAGGCCGAAACTGTTGAGCGAGCAGACCGAGAAGCCAAGAATCGTTTTGGAATGATGGCTTACATCTTGGCTGGAATTCAGCAGTTAGGAAATTTAGAGTTTTTTGATGTTGAAATTGAAACAGAAGATAAAGTCGTTAAAAGTTCTGTAGCTGCTGTGACTGTCGCAAATGCTGCACCTCCTACATCTGTATTGGCTCAAGGACCAGCAGGGATTATTTTTGATGATGGGTTATTAGACTTGACAATTGTTGCTCCAGCCAATAAAGCAAGTGCGATTACAGCAGCTTATCATCTTTTTCAGACTGCTACTTCAGGAAATCCTGTGGAGCGGGATGATATTGGTTATATGCGAGCCAAGAAGTTTAAAATTACAACTGACCCACCACAAAAAGTTGTTATTGATGGGGAAATCGTAGGGACAACTCCAGTAGACATCGAGTGCGTTCCTGGAGGTTTAACTGTTTTGGTGCCGTCGATGGAAGAAGCAATACCCGCAGAAAAGTTGGAGGGACTTCCCAACCTAGTTGTTGAATTAAAGGGCGCAGAGTAATGATAAAGTTTGTGTCCGAGCCAGCGATCGCAAATAAAATTCTGAAAATGAAGCAGCGAGTTCGTTGGCAAGACCCAGTAATTAAGGAGCGGCAAATAGACCAAACTCGAATGGTCTTAGAGGACGGTCAAGCAGATAACCCCGAATTTTCATTCTTGGTTGTGGGTGACAGTGGTTCCGGATACCACCACAGGCATAACCCCCAACGACAGGTTGCAGAGCAGATGTTACCCCACCACCAAGAATGTCGTTTTATGTTACATACGGGTGATGTTGTTTACTTGGTAGGGTCGAGCGAATACTACCAGCAGAACTTCATCAGCCCTTATCGAGAGTTTCTGATAGGTGGAGACAAGCCGAAGAATATCGCTTACGACAAAATGATTTTCCAGTTACCTATTTTACCAATACCAGGAAATCACGATTACTACGACTTGCCATTATTTTTTGGTTTAGCATCTTTAAGCACGCTACCAATACGTAAACTACTTCGCTCTAAATTAGACTTTGATATTGGTTGGCATGGTTCAGGACAAGGAGACGCATATGCGCGGGCATTTCTTGATTATCTGAGGTCTTTTAAATTACCCGGACAATTAGAACGCCACTTAGATGAACACTATATTACTAAAACAGACACAGGTCGTTGTCTTACTTACCAACCAGGACGCTTTACCCGCTTACCCAATCGCTACTATACTTTTCGTTACGGTGGAATAGACTTTTTTGCTTTAGACTCCAACACTTTTAATAATCCTTTGCCGTTACCCGCAACTCAGGAAGGTGATAACTACCGTAAAGAACTTGAACAGCGACGGGATAAACTAGAGCAAGAAAAACTAGAAATAATAGAACAATTAACAAAACTGAATCTTGATAATTCCCAGGAAGCGGAAAAAATAGATGACTTGCAAGGGAATTTATCACAAATAGAAGAAATTATAGTTGATATAGAAAAGCAATTAACTGCAGACCAAACCACAGTTACCGATATTGAGCAACTGGATTGGTTAGAGGAAAGACTAATTAAATCGTGGAATGACAAAGAAGTTCGCGGAAGGGTAATTTATTTCCACCATCCTCCATACGTTACAGAAGCAACAAAGTGGCAACAAGCGCAAACATTAGCAGTTCGTCAACGTCTTCGTGATGTTTTTGATGAAGTCGCTAAAGCTGTGGGTTCTTTTACTCAAAATAGCTTAACAGAGGAAAGTCCTATAGTTGATTTAGTATTAAACGGTCATGCTCACTGCTTAGAACATATAAAAACAGCAAACACAGGACACGCAGATTCTTATATCAACTGGATTGTTTGCGGTGGTAGCGGCTTCAGCTTGCGAAGACAGCGAGTTGAAGGAACTGATTTAATGGAAAATTTTGGGGGTAAGGGTGAACGTTTAGTAGCACAATCGCAGCTTTTTGTTGGTCGTAATGGCACAGGCTCCCATAAACGAAGACCGTACTCATGCTTGCGGATTGATGTTAAAGAAGGTCGTCATCCCAAATTTGTTGTCCGTCCTTTTGTTACCGAGCGATATCAGGGTAAATGGAGTAATTACGAAGTTAAACCGTTTGTAATATAACGAACCGCCAAGAGGCCAAGTTAGCCGATAGCATCTGCTCAATTCTACACTCTTCTTTTCTTGGCTACCTTGGCTCCTTGGCGGTTTATAAATCCTCCTTAAGGGGTATATTGGGAAGATAGCAGGGTGCTAGCATACCCTTAAAATGGTGATGTAAACTCTTGTGTAAATGGCAATTATATAAAGGTATTAAAAATATACCTTTAGAAAGACGACATATATTAAGATAATCGTAGCGGCAGTTCAAACTTTTGTTAGTTAATTGCTAGAAATTTTAGGGTTCCCATCCAAGCTGAACAATTAGCATAGCAAAATGATTAAGCATGAACTAACTGTGTTAATTGTTGACGGTAGTCGCAAAAGCCGGGAAAATTATCGTCAATATATAGCTGAAGATACTAGTTATACAAGTATAATTTACGAAGAAGAGTCTGGTAAAAAAGCTTTAGAATTGTCTCAGATAATCAAGCCAAATGCTATTTTGGTAGAGTTAGAACTACCAGATATCAACGCTTTAGAATTCATTACTCTATTAAAAAGCTACAATATAGAAAAAATTCCGTCCGTAATTGTATTGATAGATAAAAAAAATTATTCCGTAGCAGTCTCAGCAATGAAAAGTGGTGCTTGTGACTGCTTATTTAAAGAAGAAATCACACCAGAATTATTACGTCACACAGTTCACAGTGCTATAACCAATGCTAGCTTGCGAAGAGAACTGCAACGCAGCGAAGAGAGATTAAGACTATCTCTAGAAGCAGCGCAAATGGCTACCTGGGAATGGGATTTAATAACAGATAAAGTTTGGTTGTCCCCTAATTTTGTGACCTTATTTGGTTTAGAACCGGGAATGTTTGCTGAAACCGCTGAAGCTTGGTTAGAAAAAGTACATCCTGAAGACCGTGAAAAGGTAAAAAATCGTATTGCTCAACAGCGAATACAGCAAAATGACTCCAGTCAAGAGTATCGTTTACTGTTAAATGAGAAAATTTACTGGGTGTGTTCCCAAAGTAGAGTAATTCTGGATGCAAGCAATAGTCCAATCCGGATGGTGGGAACAATTCATGATATTACAGAGCGCAAACAGACGCAAAAAAAATTACAAGATAGCCAGCGATTTATTCAGCAAATAGCCGAGACTGTACCAGGTTTAATTTATGTTTATGACTTAATAGAACAGCGAAATGTTTATATTAACTCTCAAGCGATAGGAATGCTGGGTTATACTCCAGAATTAATGATATCGATGGGAGAAGAAGCAATTTCCCAACTGATGCATCCAAGTGATAGGTTAGAAATTGTTAAACATTGGCAGCGATTAAAGTCAGCAGCTGATGAGGAAGTATTCACTTTTGAATACCGTATGCGTCATATGAATGGAGAATGGCGCTGGTTTTGTAGTCGTGATAAAGTATACAAGCGTACTCCTTTAGGTTTGCCTCATCAAATTATTGGTAATGCTCAAGACATTACCGAACGCAAACAAATGGAAGAGGCTCTAAAGCTGACTCAAGAGCGATTTCAATTAGCAACGACGGCGGTTAACTGCATAGTATACGATTGGGATATCCAAAGCAACACCGTAGAAAGAAGCGAAGGTATTATCGAACAATTAGGTTATACCCAAGAAGAAGCACTCCCGACTCCAGAATGGTGGAGAAGTATCATTCATCCCGATGATATTAAAGAACCTATCAAAGAGTCGCAATTTGATTTACCGTCTGGGAACCTTAACAGCATGGAGTATCGGCTATGCCATAAATACGAAAAACGATATATTTGGGTTAGAGATACTGCTTTTGTAGTGCGAGATAAAGACGATAACCTATTAAGGGTTGTTGGTATTACTATTGATATTAATGATATCAAGCAGACTGAGATAAAATTTCAAGAAAGTGCTGAACAAGTTCGACTTGCAACAACCGCAGCAGAGTTGGGAATGTGGTTTTGGGATATCACCGTTGATGAGTTGGTTTGGACAGAAAAATGTAAAGCGCTATTTGGATTATCTCCAGATACAAAAATGAGCTACGAGCTTTTTCTTAATTGCTTGCATTCAGAAGACCGTCAACGTACTCACGAAGCAGTGACTCGCTGTTTAGAAGAAAAAGTAGATTATGATATTGAATATCGTAGCGTTTGGTCTGATGGTAGCGTACATTGGATTGCGGCCAAAGGTAGAAGTTTTTACGATGCTGAAGACAAGCCTATAAAAATGATGGGCACAGCTCAAAATATTACTGAGCGAAAAGAACTGGAACTAGAACGTAAACGACTTTTAGAATTAGAACAAATAGCCCGTACTCAAGCTGAAAATGCTAATCGCGCTAAAGATAATTTTGTGGCCATGGTCTCCCATGATTTACGCGCTCCCCTTAACTCCATTTTAGGTTGGACAAGACTTCTTAAAGCAGGAAAAGTTGACCAAAAAGCTACAACTAGAGCTTTAGAAATTATCGAGCGTAGTGCTAAATCTCAATCGCGTTTGATTGAAGATTTGCTAGATGTATCACGGATGATTCAAGGTCAATTGCAATTAGTTTTAACACCAGTGAGTTTAATAACAGTAATTGAATATGCTATCGAACAAATAACAACTGTGGCTGCTGATAAACAAATTCATGTAGAATCAAAAATTGATGAGACCGTTGGTTTAATTTCAGGAGATTTGAATCGCTTACAACAAATTCTCTCTAATATATTATCAAATGCTGTCAAATTTACACCCAGTGGAGGACGAATTGAAATTTGTCTGGAGTGTCTTGGTTCTGACGCTCAAATTCGTGTAATTGATACAGGTAAAGGCATGTCTTCCGAGTTTTTACCGTATGTTTTTGAGAGGTTTCGTCAAGAAGAAAATAGTACTGCTAGGGCTGTAAACCAAGGTTTGGGCTTGGGATTAGCGATTGTCCGTCATTTGGTAGAACAGCACGGGGGAACAATTAGCGCAGAAAGTCCGGGTGAGGGACTAGGGTCAACTTTTATTGTTAGATTGCCACTAATTAGGTAGAAAACCCCACCCCCCAACCCCCCTCCCCGCAAGCGGGGAGGGGGGCTACGAAAAATAGATAGAAATAGTGTGAATTTTGAATTATAAGAATATTTATCAAAAATCGTAGCCCCCTCCCCGCGCGCGGGGAGGGGGTTGGGGGTGGGGTTTTCTTGGGGAGGGGGAGGAATTTGTTTGGCCTTAACTCTGTATCCTATTGCAAGAAGGTAATATCTTGTACAGCAATTGCTCCAGCGACAACAGCAGCCACCAAAGATACTAAAGCAGTACTAAATAACCACCAAGCAGCTCCAGCAACTGTTTTTTGGGTTTCCACAGCTTGTTTCTTAGCTTTTTCTCTAACAGCTTTCAGGCGTTTTTTGGTTTCCTGTTGTATGCGTTCAGCACGATGTAGAACGCTATCTCTTGCTGCTTCGGCACGAGCAATAATTTGATTCGCTTGTTCCTCAGAAATATCTTCACGAGAACTGAGAACAGCGACTAAAGTTTCACGGTCGAATTGACCTAAACGGTCGCGTAAAGCTTCAAATCCTGATTGCGGGTCGTCAAATAATTTAGAAAAGTCTTGCTGAATACTTTCGTAATTGAGTTCTGGACGATTTAAAGAGTTGAGGTAACCACGAATTTGTTCAGAAGCTCCATTAATTACCGATTGTACTTTTTGCTGTACTTGCTTAAATTGTTCCACAATAGAGTCACGAACTGATTCTATTTGTCCCACAATTCGGTTTGCTTCTTCTTCCGTGATATCTTCCCGTTGGGTTAGCAAAGCCACAAGTGTAGAACGGTCTATTTTGGAAGCACGTTCAGTTAAATTTCCAATTCCTCCCCGTGGGTCTTGCAGCAATAATTGTAAATCACGCTTAATACTATCTGGGTTGAGTTCTTCTTTGTTAGTATTACGCAAGTAGGTTTCTAAATTTGTCTCAAAATCTTGAACCCGTTTTGTAACTCTGTTGGCTAAGCGTTGTGGTGCTTTGGTAATATTAGAAATTGCTTGCTGTACCTTATCGATGGTTTGATTAACTTCTTCCTCGCTTAAATTACCTTGTTGAGTAAGCAATTTTACCAAAGTTTCTCGGTCTACATGAGACAAACGACTTTGTAATGCTGAAGCTCCTTCTTGAGGATTTTCTAGCAATTTGCTCAAATCTCGCTGAATACCTTCTGGGTCAAGTTCTTCTAAATTAGTACCACGGAGATATTCGGTAAGTTTAGTTAGGGTTTGTTCGTATTGTTCTTTCGCTTTACCTGCTAATTTCTGTGGAGCTTGTAAGATATTATCCCTTACTCCTTCCAATTGGTCGAGAGTTTGGTTAACTTCTTCCTCGCTTAAATCTTGACGCTGACTCAGTAATTGTACTAGTGTATCGCGGTCAAACTGTGATAATCGTTGACGCAAAACATATATTCCTGCTTGGGGGTCATCTAGCAGAACTTGAAAATCACGTTTGATACCTTCGGGGTTTAGTTCTTCTTTGTTAGTATTGCGTAGATAATCTTCGACTCTTTGTCGTAGTTCTGAAGCCTTTGCTTTCGCTTGTTCCTGTAACTCAGTTGCTTGATTTATGATAGAGTCGCGGGTATGTTCGAGTTGGCTGCTAATATTATTAACTTCCTCTTCGTTAATGTCTCCCCTTTCTTTGAGTAACTGCGAAATAGCATTGCGGTCAAATTCTGGGAAGCGTGAAGTTAAATCCTCAAAACCAGCTTCTGAATCTTCAAGTAATGCTTTTAAACTACTCTCGATAGCTTCGGGGTTTAGTTCTTCTTTACCTGTAGAACGCAGATAATTTTCAATTTTACTGCGAAAACCTTCTTTTGTTTCCCTTTCTTCGGCTTGTTGAACAGTTTCCAAAACTTCTTTACGGTCGCTTTCTAACTGTTGAGCAATTTCTTTGATTCTAGCTTCGCTGATATCACCTCGTTGAGTGAGTAAATTAACAAAGTATTCCTCATTTAGTTCCTGTAATTGCTTTCTCACACTACTAGGATTAGCATTTGGGTCGTAAATAACTTCTTTAAATTCTTCTTTGACAGTGATACGGTTGAAATGCCAAGGGAAAGAATTTAGTAAGTAATTATCTACGTCAGCTTTAATGGTATTGGTAGATAGACTAGGAACTTTTTGAGTAATATTGCTAGCCTGTTTACTTACTTCTTGAGTTGCTTTATTTGTTAGTTCTTGTAGTTGATTTGTAATCTTATCAACATCAACATCTTTGACATTTTCTTTTATTTTTTGCAGTTGAGCCTTAATTTTATCGACATCAAGACCCGAAACATCTACTTTGTCTACAACTGCTGGTAAGGTAGCTTTCAAACCATATTGAACGGCTTGTTTCAAAATACCGTTACTTTTACCACCGTTACTACCAACTGCAACCAACTCTTGAATTTTTTCACCTAATTTTTCTGACTGAAGGTCTTCAGGACTAGCAGATTTTAGTAAGTTAATTACCTGCTCTGTAGGATTATTCTTATTCAAGTTTTGTTTCCAAGCAGCTTCTAATTCATCAGCAATACGGTTAATATCTTGCTTAGATAAACCAGCGCTACTGGAAAGTAAATCGACAAAAGTCTGTCTATTGATATTTTGCAAAAGACTACTATCAGCAACAGATTGTAAATCTGATTTACTTAAAAGTTTTTCAAATTGACCGCGAATTTCTTGAACATCTAACTTAGGTAATTGCAACGAAGACAATGAGCTTTGTAAAGTGTTTTTAATACTGTCCGGGTCAATACCAGAAGTTAATTCACGACGAACTGCTGCTGTAATATCTTCAGCTGTAGAAACCATTTGTTTTTTCGCAGCATTAGCACCCATAGCAGTCGTTGCTGTGCCCATTAATTGCTGAAAGCCAGAAGTAGCCGTACTACTAACTGCACCCACTAACGAACCTACTGCTGAGGAACTGAACCATACCAAAAGGGAAAAATATGTAGACCAAATTACTACACCAATGATTGCTCCTAAGAGAGCGCTTTCGATTAAACTCAGTTTCACCGCTAAAAAACAAGCAGCGAAAATGGCAATACTAGATGTTATTAATGCCCAAATACCTACTTTTGCTTCAACTTTACGAATTGTACTTCCTAAGGATTCAGACTCGTCGTCATCATAATCCGAGTTACTACCCCAAGTTGAAATTCCTACTGCTAGTGATAAATTAGTCAACAACAATTGGAAAGCAAATGCCATGACTATACCAGCTAGTAAGGCTACCAAGAACTTTGGGCCAGAAAATACAATTGATGCTTGTTCTGGAGTTAAAACTTCACCACCCACACTTACGGGTGTCACTCCAAACTGCAATAAGGACAACTTAGAAGCAATCTCTGCTATTGAAAACATATTATCTTCCTAAACAGAACTGACTATATAAGCCTATTTATATTGAAGATAATCTGTTTCTCAATCTACCTCTAAGAAGATGTTTGAAAAGTATAATATAAGACAAAGAGACCTAACCCCCCTGCCCCCCTTCCCTACGTTCGCGTAGCGTGCCGCTTCGGCATGGGAAGGGGGGTTAAAAGCTTTTATCTAAAGCAGGGAGAGGTTTTGAAAGCTCTATTTTCTTGTTCCCCTTCCCGATGTTCGGAAGGGGTTAGGGGTTAGGTTCTTCGTTAACATTGATACTTTTCAAACATCCTCTAAGATAATCTTTCTTTTTCTTGAGAAGTTAATAAAATATATCAAAAGTATAGGTAGAAATGTGTTCAATTTTAGTATGAATAGTGGTTGATTAAGTGGTTTGCGAATTAAGCTGGTCAATTGCCCAGGTTGTATAAGTGCCAATCGGACTCCACAACAAATAAGGTAATAACAGCAATGCAGCCCATCCAGAAATTTGCCAAACAATTAATGTTAAGATTAAGCCTAAAACAAAGCCTAATCCTCCAACAAACGTCCCTACTTTTAAGTTATGAGTCCATAAAGTTGCTGGGGAATATAGAACTATGACTATTTCTACTAGCAAATAGAATGCCATTAGTAACCATGCTTTTGTACTACCGGGGTCATTTTCCCAAGTAATATATGCTGACCAGGCTCCACATATAAAAACAATAGTCCAAATAAGTGGTATCAGTGGTTCAAAGGTTAACCAGTTTGGACGTCGCAATCTTATAAACCATTTTATATCTTTAGGTCTGAGAAAATTAGCGCCAAATGCGACTATGAAAGTAACTATGCCAATAACCATCCAAGATTTTATTTGCATTATGATTCTCTATATGTTCTGTTGATAAAATATCCGTGAAATGCCTATAAAATGCCTGTGAAATAAGCTGTGGAATACCTGTGAAATAGTCCGTGAAATAGTCCGTGAAATAGTCCGTGAAATAGCCCGTGAAATAAGCCCGTGAAATAGCCCGTGAAATAAGCCCGTGAAATAGCCCGTGAAATAGCCCGTGAAATAAGCCCGTGAAATAGCCCGTGAAATAGCCCGTGAAATAAGCCCGTGAAATAGTCCGTGAAATAAGCCCGTGAAATAAATTTCCGGCTAAAAGCTCAAACCCGTTAAAAACAGGTTAAAATATTTAATTTAGTTAGCTAAAGCTAACTTTAGCTTTTAGCCAGAACTTTAGTTCTAGGCTATGTTTGATTAATGTTATTAAACGTCTTTCTTTTGATTCTCTAAATGTTGAGAGACACGAGCAACTACGTTGTAAGCATCATTTCCTGGCTTTACTTCTTCTTCGGTTCCTTCCATAGGCCCAGCAACTGCCTTCCAAGCTTCTAGTCCTCCTTTAAGTTGGGCTACATTCTGAAATCCAGCTTCCCGTAGTCCCGCAGCTGCTTGGGCTGCTTCTTCGTCTGAGCCACCATAGACATAAATATCTCTTATACGGTCGATACTGGAGCTAGCTCGGTTAACTACCTCATCAAGAGGCATAGTCATTGCTCCCATGATGTGGATATCATTAAAGCTTTCACGGTCGCGTACGTCTAAGATTGTCAGTGCTGGTTGACCCCACTCTAAACGAGATTTTAAATCGTGAGCGGATGATTCTGCTGTAAGTCTGTCTGGAGCGGGTGTGACGTTTGGCAGAGATTTCTTTGCATCATCAATCATGTCTGGAATAGCTTTCATAATGACCTTTCATCTTAAAGTGTTATCTAAAAATTTATTAAAGATATGCAAAATTTTAATCTTAATATAGGAATAAAATTGATAAGCACAAAAAACTATCTTTAGATAGATTAAAAATCAATACAATCTTAACTATCTGTAGAAGCTAAATTTATAAGTTTATTTAATAATGTCAACAAATTCACCAGTATTTATGTAGCGATTTTTTACCCCAATATGCAAATTAATGCGAGCTTCTGTAGTGCGAGCTTCTGTAGCTCGCTAATCTATTAAAAAAGCGAACCCATGTAGTGCGAGCTTCTAGCTCGCTAATCTGTTAAAAAAGCTAATCTGTTAAAAAAGCGAACCCATGTAGTACGAGCTTCTAGCGACCGAAATGTTGGGTTTCCCAAAGCCATGCCGAAGCGGCACGCTGCGCGTTCACGCAGTGGAGCGGAGCGCTAACAACCCAACCTACAAATATCCAAACCTACGCAGTATTGACTTTAACTTTACCTTTTATGGATGTTTATATTCTCTATTTACTTGTAATTGGTAGTCTTCTACTGTTTATTACATTAGGTTCAAGTTGGATTGCCCGCTTACCTTTATCCCATGCTCTCATATATCTTGTAGTTGGAATAATTCTAGGCCCTTACGGATTTAAGTTAGTCCAAATACGTCCCCAAGCTGAATTTTTGGAACGATTGACAGAGTTCGTAGTTCTTATCTCTTTATTTAGCTGCGGTTTGAAAATGAATCGTCGCTTACATGTATGGACTTGGGATTCTACAATACGTCTCATCGGTTTTTTAATGCCAATTTGTATATTAGCTTTAGCTGTAGTCGGACGCTCGGTTCTAGGTTTAAACTGGGGAGAAGCTATTTTGCTAGGAGCAATCCTAGCCCCTACAGACCCTGTGTTAGCTAGCGAAGTTCAGATTTCCGATATGGAAGATAGAGACGAATTACGATTTGGCTTGACTTCCGAAGGTGGCTTAAATGATGCTCTTGCTTTTCCTTTTGTCTATTTTGGTATTCACGCACTCAAGGATAGTAATTGGGATAACTGGTTTAAACAGTGGGTTGCAGTAGATTTGTTGTGGGCAATTGCTGCGGGAATTGGTATGGGAATTTTAGTTGCGAAGGTTGTAGCCTGGATTGACCATAAGCTCGCAAGTTATCGTACAACAGATAATTTAATGGAAGATTTTACGGCTTTGGCAACAATACTTTTGACCTATTCGCTGACAGAACTAGTTAATGGCTATGGTTTTTTGGCCGTATTTAAGTAGGTGGGCGGGAAAATTTATAACTATGTAACGAAAAGTTAACCTGAACGGTTAGAGTCAAATTTGACACGTTGCGTACTGTAGTTAGCTTTTTCTCCTCTAGCTTTAACGCCGTCAAT